>Ga0163150_10000529_pt1 | contig 70977 bp, 49 predicted proteins | sample OliLakLV19P2IB_FD_148628 | JGI IMG/M metagenome (GOLD analysis project Ga0163150, IMG submission 148628) | Freshwater microbial mat bacterial communities from Lake Vanda, McMurdo Dry Valleys, Antarctica - Oligotrophic Lake LV.19.P2.IB | ecosystem: Environmental > Aquatic > Freshwater > Lake >... | reverse complement strand
AGCAATCCTCCACGATCCCAACCCAAACCAACTGACCCGACGCACCGAAAAAGAGGCTCGTCACCTCGGCCTAAAACCCGGACATTTTCGGCCGGCGAAACCCGGACATTTTCAGTCGGCGTTGACACTCCGTCAGGCGAGCAAGAATGTCTCCTCCCCCCGCCCCGTCACGAGCGGCGCCGTAAGCGGATCCTCGGCGCTGAGAAGCCCCTGGTCGGCAAAAAGAAAGACGCGGCTCCCCCGCCCCTCCGCCGTGATGTCGCGTCCCGCTTTCAGGCAGCTCTTGAGCCGCTCGCCCCCGTGTGTGCCGCGTGAAGCGTCCGGCGCAATCACAAAAAGCGTGCGGATGGCCCGGATGCCAAACGCCTTTTCAAAGACGCTGGGCGTGTCGAGGCCCTTGAGCCGCCGGTTCGCCTCGTAGTACACAAGGAGTTTCTTGACGATCGAGGGCTTATCGATGCGGATCGTAGAGACGGGCATCGTCCCGCGATCGGCCTCAAGGAAGAAGAACACCTTTGTAGGCCGCTCCCTGTCCAGAAGCTCAAGGCCAAACATCCAGTCCGCATAGATCGATGCCCCGACGAGCGCGCCGTCCCACCGGATCCGCGCGTCGATCCGGAACGGGTCGTCGCTCGCCCGACCACCAAATGAGTGCCCGGCGCGTGGCGAAACAGCCAGGCCCGATCCCGGCGCGAGGCACCTGTCTTTGCACCCGCGGCCATGCCGCCTGCCCGCACCTTGTGACCAACCAATCCGATCCGAGCGGCACCCCCGCTGCGGTGAAACGTGCATGATGCCCGGCGCGTGAGCGGGTCGGGCGAGCAATGCCCTCTGCCACCCACGCCTCCGAAGCCGCAAGACGAGGCGGATAACGTTTGCTTCTGCTGTGAACGCTTCAATAGAAAGCAGTGGTGGGGCGGCCGCTAGGCTGTCCCATGCTTCATATGGCGGCCGCCCCACATCTGGATCCCTACCCGCGTTCATCAGCAGCAAGCGTCGTTATGCGGTCGGACGCTGAACGCTTCTCTAGTGATCGTGTGCCTCAGCGGTGCTTGGCTGATGATCGGGTGGCAGACTGTCGGTGTTGTAGATGTCGACCGTGATACGCCACGGTCCGCCTGCCTGTCGCCTCCACACGGAGACCCACTTGCCGCGCTCGACGACGGTCGCGCCGTCTGGCGCTTTCATGGTGGCTTCGTAGGTGCCGCGCGTGACGCCCATCGTGCCGTCGAGTGAAATGTCGGCTGAGGTCAAGCGCGACGAGTTTGCAAAGCCAGGGATTCCGAAGCTGTGCTCCCATTCCTCACGGATGGCATCTCGGCCCTCGGCGATGGGCTTTGCCAGTGGCATGAGCACCGCGTCGTCGGCATAGAGAGCGATGGTGCCGTCCACGTCACGCGCGGCCACCGCGACCTGCAGCGTGGAATCCGCGACGCGAAGCGCCGTGATTGCCTCGGCGCGCGCCTCCGGGGCTGGAGCGTTCTGTGCGCAGGCGGCCGCGAGCAGAACAAGGGGCAGGGCTAGAGACACCATTGGTCGCCTGACACGCATGTTTCAAGAACCTCCCACAAGGTGATGCCTTCTCAGATCCGCATAACTAATAATATCCAATCCTTGTCAAGATAACACGCCCGGGCTGCCGGATGCAACGATGGTCAGAATAAAGTGCTTACAGCGAAGGTGCGTTTCCTATTGAGCCATTGTCTGGATAAGAGGATTATGACATCCCTCCTGCCGACATCCAGGGAAATTCCACCTCCTCGACAGCCATGCAACACTGCCGCCCACACGAGCCAAAGTTGCTTTCCCAGCTCCACGAAGCCTGCCGGCTTCGCCACCTGAGTCCACGAACCGATGCTCCATAAACCAGGACTGAAACATCTCTCAATTCTCGATCTACGAAGTAAGGCTTGGTGTCGCGGCCTTGCCCTCTTCCTCGTCGATCGAAGTTGTAGACAGTAAACTTCTCCGAGAGCTGTTCCGCAAGTGGTGAATAGTGCTGGTGGGGCGAGGTGTTCTCCTGAGCACCTCGTCAGGCAATCAAGAACGTCTCCTCCCCCTTGCCCGAAACAACCGGCGCCGTAAGCGGATCCTCGGCGCCGAGAAACCCTGTACCGCATCAGACCTTCCTGATTAGCGAGTAGCGAATAACCAGTAGCGATTAGCGATGAGGCAGGGAGTCTGTCGCAGAGTGGTGTGAGAACCAAAATCGCCCTGTCATCGCGATCGGACGCAGCGGCGCCAGCCGATGCGGGAGCAGAGCGACCTCCTGAAAGTGGGCACTTCGTCATTTATGGAGTGCCTGCGTAAGGAGGTCCCCCCGCCTTCGCGGGGGCGGGCTCCCCTCATGCACGGTACCGAAGTGAAGATCGTGCCGGCTGGACAGGTTGTGCCGTCGGGCAGGGTATGCCGGTTTAAGATGCCTCGCACGGCTCAGCATGACATCGCGTGTAGAGACGCCCCGGTGGGGCGTCTATGGCGCAGGGCCGAAATGCAGTGTCAAGGTCCCCACGAGTATTCCCCAGGTAGGGCCAGATGTGTTCCCCACCCATCGGCGTGAATCCTGTCAACGCGCCCAACCGGGCTCCGATTCCTGAAAGCCGGGTTATATATCGAAATGACCCCCCTGAAAATCTTCCCCTTGTCCCTGTCGAGCGCGCCATAAGGGCGTATCTTTGTAGGGGTATCGTCGAACGAGGGAGCCAAGAGCACGATATACGAGCATCTCTAGCAACAGTAACCAGGAAACCGACCGTGGAAAACGTCACGACCATACAGGTGCACAACGGCGTCAAAGACGCCTTTCGCGGCATTCCGAAGAAGCACCAGGAGTATTACCGCGACCTCTGGCACGAAATCGTGTTCAACAGCGACGACCAGGGGGACTACGCCGGCGAATTCCTTGCCGAGGTGAATGAGGAAGCACAAGCCGGATTACTCACTGAAAAGGCGCTTCGCAAGCAGATCGCGCGCTGGTACGAGGACTTACTCGATCATCGGGCCGTTGACGAGGCGAAGAAGGAGAGTGATGGGGTAACGTACCCGTGGGCGCAGGTCAAGGAAGAACTCGGCTTATGAAGCAGTATCAGGTTGAGGTTACGTCCAGGGCCTGAAACAATTACGAAAACTCAGCACCAGCGCTCAAGAGCAGATCAGTCCGGCAATCGATGCACTTGCCGAAAACCCACGGCCGGCCGGCGTGGTAAAGCTCAAAGGCCGCGGAAAACAGGAGCCCCAGTGGCGGATTCGCGTCGGCGATTATCGGGTGGTCTATGAGATTCGAGACGATGTTTTGCTCGTGACGGTCGTGCAGGTTGACGACAGGAAAAACATCTATCGATAAGTGCCAGGGCGGGGCGAACGCGGGGCTTCACATGACATCGTTTGTTGAGACGCTACGCCTTGACCGGTTCTAAGCACGTAAACGATCAACGATCTGGCATCGGTGTGTCGCCGAGTGGTGTGAGAACCAAAATCGCCTTGTCATCGCGATCGGACGCAGCGGCGCGAGCCGATGCGGGAGCAGAGCGACCTCCTGAAGTGAGCACTCCGTCATTTATGGAGTGCCATATGTAAGAAGGTCCCCCGCCTTAGCGGGGGCGGGCTCCCCTCATGCACGGTACCGAAGTGAAGATCGTGCCGGCTGGACAGGTTGTGCCGTCGGGCAGGGTATGCCGGTTTAAGATGCCTCGCACGGCTCAGCATGACATCGCGTGTAGAGACGCCCCGGTGGGGCGTCTCCGGCACAACGTCAAAAACCAGCCTTTCCCCATTCCGAATCGTTCCAAGACGCCCCACCGGGGCGTCTCTACGCCCTCTACCCCACCACCAGATTCACTATTTTCCCCGGCACATAAATCTCCCGCCGCATCGTCTGGCCTTCGAGGTGTTTCACCACGTTCTCCTGGGCCTTCGCGGCGGCCAGGATGGCGTCTTTCGACGCATCGGTGGCGATGACGAGGGTCGCGCGGAGTTTTCCGTTGACTTGGATGGCAATCGCCATCGTGTCCTCCTGCAGGTATCGCTCGTCGTACGCCGGCCACGGCGCATAGGCCAGCGACTCGGCATGCCCGAACCGCTGCCAGAGCTCTTCGCACACGTGGGGCGCCATCGGGGCGAGCATCAACACAAACGGTTCGGCGATGGCCCGCGGAATACGCTCCAGCCCTTTGAGGGTGTTGTTCATTTCGATGAGCGCAGCGATGGCCGTGTTGAAGCTCAAGCGCTCCATATCGTCCGTCACCCGCTTGATCGTTTTGTGGAGCAGGCGCAGCTGCTCGTCCGTCGCCGGCTCGTCGATGACCAGCAGTTCATCGCTAAACTCGGCGACAAAATTCCGCCACACCCGCTGCAGGAAGCGGTTGACGCCTACGATGTCGCGGGTATTCCAGGGTTTCGAGGCTTCGAGCGGGCCCAGGTACATTTCATACAGCCGGAGCGTGTCGCAGCCGTAGGCGTCGCACATGTCGTCGGGGTTGACGGCATTTTTGAGGCTTTTGCCCATCTTGCCGTATTCCTGGGAGACCGGCTCGCCCTTGTAGAACCAACGGCGGTTGGGCTGGTCTTGCACTTCGGCGGCCGGCCGGCCATCCTGATCCACCACCTCTTCCACGGCCACGGCAATCCCGCGGGCGTCGCGGTAGGCGTAGGCCTGGATGTAGCCCTGGTTAAAGAGCCGGCCGAACGGCTCGGGGGTCGACACGTGGCCGAGGTCGAACAACACCTTGTGCCAGAAACGGGCATACAGCAGATGCAGCACCGCATGTTCGGCGCCGCCGACATACAGGTCGATGCCCTTGCCGCCCATCCAGTAGCGTTCTTTTTCGGGGTCGACGAAGCCGCGGCTATTGGTCGGGTCGATGAAGCGCAGGTAATACCAGCACGAGCCCGCCCATTGGGGCATCGTGTTCAGCTCGCGCTCGTAGCGGACGCCGTCGATCGTGACGACGCGCCAGCTTTCGGGGGCGCGGCTGAGCGGCGGGCGCGGCGGGGCGTTCGGGTCGTCGCTGGCGGTGGGGGAGAAGTCCTCCATCTCGGGCAAACGATTGGGGAGATCGCGCACCTCGAGGGGGCGGATTTCGCCATTCGGACCGTGGAGGATCGGGAACGGCTCGCCCCAATACCGCTGCCGGCTGAAGAGCCAGTCGCGCAGCTTGTAGTTGATCGTCCCCTCGCCAACACCCTTTTCTTCGAGCCAGGCGGTCATCTTCTGCTTGGCCTCGCGGACGCCAAGGCCGTTCAGGAGGCCACTGTTGATCGCCGGCCCGTCGCCCGTAAAGGCCTCGTCGCCGAAACCCTCGGGCGGTTGGACGGTGCGGACGATGGGGAGGTCAAACGTTTTCGCGAACGCCCAGTCGCGCTCGTCCTGCGCGGGCACGGCCATGATCGCCCCGGTGCCGTAGCCCATCAACACATAATCCGCGATCCAGATGGGGATACGCTGGCCGGTCGCCGGGTTGATAGCGTGGGCGCCCGTAAACGCGCCCGTTTTCTCCTTGCCCTCGGCCGTCCGGTCGATCTCGGACCTTCCCTGCGCCCACTTCCGGTAGGCGGCGACGGCGTCGCGCTGCGCGGCGGTCGTCAGCGTATCCACGAGCGGATGTTCTGGCGCGAGCACCATGTACGTGGCGCCGAACAGGGTGTCCGGGCGCGTGGTGAACACCTTCAGCGTATCCGCGTGGCCATCGATGGGGAAGGTGATATGCGCGCCTTCGCTCCGGCCGATCCAGTTGCGCTGCATGATCTTGATCGCCTCGGGCCAGTCGACCAGCTCGAGGTCCGACCCCAGTCGCTCGGCCATGGCCGTGATGCGCAGCATCCACTGGCGGAGCGGGCGTTTAAAGACCGGGTAGTTGCCGCGTTCGCTGCGGCCCTCGTTGGTGACTTCCTCGTTGGCCAGTACGGTCCCCAGCTGGGGGCACCAATTGACGGGCACCTCGGCGATGAAAGCCAGACGGTAGTTGGCCAGCACGGCTTCTTGTTCAGCAGAGGACAGGGCGGTCCAGCGCCGGCCGGCCGCCGGCACGAGGCGGTTGGTTTCATCGACCGTCCATGCGCCGGCTTCGAGTTCCTCGACGAGATGGGCGATGGGACGCGCGCGGCCCGTGTTCGCGTCCACGTAGCTGTGATAGAGCTGGAGGAAGATCCACTGGGTCCAGGTGTAGTAATCGACGTCCGTCGTGGAGATCGTGCGGTCCCAGTCGTAGCTCAGCCCCAGCCGTTTGAGCTGGCGGAGCATGTTGTCGATGTTGCGCTGCGTCGTAATCTGGGGGTGTACGCCGTGTTCGACCGCGAACTGCTCCGCCGGCAGCCCGAAGGCGTCGAACCCCATGGGGTGCAGCACATTCACCCCCTGCATGCGTTTATACCGCGCCAGAATGTCCGTGGCGATGTACCCGAGCGGATGGCCGACATGGAGCCCTACCCCCGACGGATAAGGAAACATGTCCAGAACGTAATACTTGGGCTTGTTATGGTCGACCTTTTCCGGGGTGCGAAAGATTTTCTGTCCTTCCCAGATGTGCTGCCACTTCTGTTCGATGTCTGAGTACGGATAACCTGCCATGTCGGTACGTAAGAACGGCGGTACGAGATGATATGGAAAGGCAAACCAACGATGGTGCCGCGCAAAAGGTTCGAGGGAACCGTGCCCGGGCTGTACCGTAGCCGTTTCACTATTCACCGGGTGGATTCAGGAGTGCGGGCGGCTTGTCCTCGAGGCCACGCCGTACATATTCCTTTCACCGGGCCAGCATGTAGGTAACATGACATCGTCCAACACGACATCTCTTTTCAGCCCCCTCATCGAACACGCCGTCGAGCTGGCCGCCCAGTGGCACGACGGCACCTATCGGAAAGGCTACTGGCGCGACACGCCGTTTGACGTTCCGGACGGCGCGATCCTCCAGGTGCCGGTGATGGCGCACGTCACAGCCGTGGCGCTGACGGTGATGCGCGCCGGCTGGGACGATCAGACCATCGCGGCCGCGTTCTTGCACGATGTGCTGGAAGACGCCAACCAGTACGATCACTACCTCCGCACCGCCCACCTGGAGCGGATTGTCGGCGCCGATGTCGCCCGGCTTGTCGTCCAGGTCACGGAGGATAAATTCGACGAAGCCGGCAAGCATCGGACGTGGCGGGAGCGGAAAGAGGCGTACATCGCCGGTCTCCGCCGGCACGCGGTCGAGGCGGCGGCCATAAGCCTGGCGGACAAGCAGCACAACCTCTGGAATATCAACCAGACCCTCGAGCGAGGCATCGACGTCTACGCCACGGGCAGAACGCGCCGCGGCCTCTCGTCTGGCCCCGAGGCGCAGCACTGGTTCCATCTCGAGGTCCTCGAAGCCACGCGCCACCACCTCGACGACCGCCTCGTCCCGATGCGCGACGGCCTCCGGTTTGAGCTGTCCAGGTTTGAGGTACTCAGTAGCTGAAGTGCAAAGTGAAAAGTGTAAAGTGAAAAGTGGAGGGTACGTTTCACTTTTCACTTTTCACTTTTCACTTTTTACTTTCCCCTCGCGTGTTCCACCATAATGCACCGGTTGGCGATGTAGACGAGGCCGGCCTCGGTGGCCAGCTTTTCGGCTTCCTGGCTCGAGACGCCGATTTGGGTCCAGATCGCCGGCTTCTCCCCGGTGCGGACGATCCGGGCGAGGGTGTCGCGGACGACGTCTGCCGCATATTTTGGTTTACGGAAGACGTTGACGATATCGATGTGCACGGTGTCGGGCACGCTCTGGAGGTCGGGATACGAGGTCATTCCTTCGATCGTCGATTCATTTGGGTTGATGGGGATGACCGTGAAGCCGGCTTCGATCAGGTAGTGCCCGATGGCGTAACTCGTGCGGGAAGGATCGGGGGAGAACCCCACGACGGCGATCGTGCGGGCGGAAGCAAGGGTATCGGTGAGAATTGACACAGGGGTTGGGGAATAAGGGGGATAAAAATGGGGTCTAAGCTCGATATCGTCCGCGTGGAATAGGAATATTCCGCTCGGATGTAGGCCTTTCGGAGTACCCCGGAGACTTTTTGCTGTCCTATGTTGGGTGCGACATTTAAAAATACATCCTTCGTATCGGGGAAAACTCCAGGCTGCCCCTGTGAGGGCGTCGCGGAGCGACGCCGTAAAATAGCCCCCGTCCTTCAGGTCGGTGGCATCGGTGGCGTGGGATCGCCCCCGACTTAAAACGACGGGGGCTATTATGCCGCGTCGCTCTGCGACGCGCTTCAGCGCCAGTGTATGTAACCCGATTCGAGGGCAACTCCTCAGCGTGCTTCTCGGAAATTGACAACGTCGAGTTAAGAAGTGCATCCTCTTTTGCCAACGCCCACCTCGTTACACAGGTTCGTGAAAACGCCATGAGCTACTCAATTGCTTACACCGGAATGCTGGCTGTACTTTTCTTGCTGGCGCCCAAAGCGGCGCACGCCTGCGACTGTTTGATCCCGGACTCTCCAACGGTCGAGCGCGATCAGGCCGACGCCGTTTTTGCCGGCCGCGTGCTCAGTGTGACTCGATTTGACGATCGGAATGCCGTGGTGATCGATGTATCGAAAGGCTGGAAGGGGGACACCGAAGAGCGGATGATAATCTGGACCACCACGAACGGCGGCGCGGCGTGCGGGTATCATTTCGAGCGCGACACGTCGTACCTCATCTATGCCCATGGCACCCAAGGCTACGGTCTGAATGTGAGCATCTGCTCCCGTACAAGAGCGCTCGCTGACGCCGATGAGGATCTGGCCGCGCTGGGGGCCGGCGAGGCGTTCTCCGGTGGCCTCTGTGGTGGTCCGGACAGCCTGGCGATGCTCCAGGGCGTTCTTTTTGTCGCGCTGGCCTTTCCTCTCTTCCGTCGCAGGCGCTACAGCTCGATGACGTGATGCTCCCAGGTGTCCAGCGGTAGCCGATCCATGAGCCGGGTGAACACGTCCAGCCCATACTGATTGATCAGCACGAACGGTGAAAGGACGCGCTCCTGGGGTTTCCCGTGTGGGAAGAGGCTGGCTGTGATGCGATCCAGGCGGGCGCGGTCGGTTTCGAGGGAGCGCTTGTACCCTCGGATGGCGCGATCGTGGAGGCGATTGACGACGCGGGAGATTTTGGCCCGGGCGGCGTCGGCGGAGCGGTTCAGTGTGGCGTCGATCTCGCCGGCGCGGGCCTTGAGGGCATCCAGCTGCGCATCGATCGCCCGGTTCGCCTCGGCGAAAACGGCCTCGGTGCTTTCGGGCATCGCGGCGGCGGCCGTTTGCTTGAGCAGCCATTCAGTGCCTTTCGCGTATTCCGGCAGGGCGAAGGGGTAAAAATCGAGGTATTTCCGGACGGTGGGGTCGATCAACGAGACGCTGACGCGGGGGTAGATGATCGGCATGGGCACGCCGGCCCAGGTGTACAGCTCGCGGTACTGGGCGAAATAGGCCGTCTCGCCGGGGCCGGCTACGTAGGCCACCGTCGGGAAGAGGAGATCCTGGATGAGGGGGCGCAGCACCACATTAGGGCTGAAGCGTTCGGGGGTCGTGCGAACCAGCGCCAGCAGATCATCCGGGCTGTAGCTGCGCGAGGTGCCGCGGAGGATAAATCGGCCGTCTTCGGCGTCGATGGGCAGCCGGCCCTCCTCCTCCATCATAAACAGATTGGTCGGCCGGGTGGCGACCTGGGCGTGGTACCCCTCGTGGAGGAGTTCGGCGCTGGTTTCGGCGAGGCGTTTGAACGAGCCAGCAAAGTCGCGCACTTCGCGCTCGAACAGCGGCACGGCGAGCCGCTTCATGGCCGGGTCGTCGATCGAGGCCAGGATGAGGCCGGTGCCTTGTGTCAGGCGCTTGAGCACCCGGGCGAACGCGTCTTCCATGAGGGCGCCGGGCGCGTAGGCCTCGCGCAGGAGCGTCCGCCACTCGGGGCTGAATTCCGTCGTCGGGAGTGCACTGGCGAGCTGGTCGATGAGCGATGAAATCGTACCGTCCAGCCGGAGGCGCCCCACGGGGCCGGCATTGACCTCGCCTTCCGACAGCGGCGTTTCGGCATGGGAGAGATCCGTCACCGAGCCACTATTGACGAGGGTGGTTGTGGCTATTTCGCGGAAATCATGGTCTTCGCCGGCCATCCAGAACACCGGGACAACCGGGTGGCCGGTGGATGCCGAGAGCTGTCGCGCGAGCTGGATCGTCGTCAGCGTCTTGTAAATCGTGTAGAGGGGGCTGACGAAGAGGCCGAGTTGTTGGCCGGTGATGACGACGCCGGCGCGGGGCGACCGGAGGGCATCGAGCGAGGCCCGGGTGGCATCGTCTACCCCCCAGCGCGTCTGTTGCGCGTGCAGGGCATCAACCAGGGCATCCCGGTTACGATCGACCGCGAGGGTGCGGTCCAACGCCGCCCGCAGGTGTTCCGGATTCCGGAAATCGCCAGAATAAAACGGCGCTACGCTACCGTACCGCGTACAGTAGTCGACAAAAAGCGATGAGGCGGAGAGGGCGGCGTAGGGGAGGGAGGGAACGTGCTGGTAGGCCGGCGTCGCATGCATAACGTGGGGTGGCTGCGCGTGTGGCGCTCAGTTCTGGGTCTGATCCCCGCGGCTACGCTCGATTTCGTCACGCAGCTTGGCCGCCAGCTCATAGTTCTCGTCGTTGATGGCTTTCTCCAGCTGATCCTCCATTTGTTTGAGCTTGGAGACGGGGCGATTGGGTTTTTCCTCGACTTCGGGTTTGGGCACGGCGGACACGCCTTCTTCTTCCGTCGGGATGCCGGCTTCTTCAAGCACGGCCGGGGCCACATAGATCGGGGCGCCTACGCGCACGGCCAGGGCAACGGCGTCGCTGGGGCGGGAGTCGAGCTGGCTCTCATCGCCGCCATGCACGAAGCGGATCTTGGCGAAGAACGTCCCTTCACGCAATTCGTCGATGACGACATCCAGAATTTCGGCGCCGACGGTCTCGAACAGGTCCCGCAACAGATCGTGCGTCATCGGACGCGGCGGTTGGATGTTCTCGAGTTCCAGTGCGATGGCCTGCGCTTCGAAGGCGCCGATGATGATCGGGAGGCGGCGATTGCCCTCGATCTCACCAAGCACGAGGGCGTAGGCGCCGCCACTGGAAGGGCTGGTCGAGAGTCCAACAATGTCTACCTGAATGAATTCCATTGACGCTTACGCTTGCATCGACAAGGCTATATAAAATTCGAAAATGCGAGGGCCGAAAACGCGTACCGAGGCCGGCGACGTCATGCGAGATCCGCTGGCGCGTGCAACGACCTCTCCAACGCCATCAAGAACGCCTTGTTCTCTTCCGGCAGGCCGGCGCTAACACGAAGATAGCCCTGTAATTCGGGATATCCACTCATGTCGCGCACGAGGATGCCATCTTCCGCCAGTTGCTTCATCACGGCGCGTCCCGGGCGGTCGGTTTTGAAGAGTACAAAATTTGCCTGGCTCGGAACGACCTGTACCCCGGGCATGGCGGCCAGGGCGCGTCCGATATGCTGACACGCCGTTTTCATCGCCGTTACACGCTCGGCCAGGAGTACGGGGTCGTCGAGCAAAGCCAGTGCCACGGATTCGGACAGACGGTCGATCATAAACGGGAGCCGGGCTTTTAGCAACTCCTGGATGATCGCCGGGTGCGCCATCAAATAGCCGATGCGGAGGCCGGCGAGCCCGAAGGCCTTGGAGAGGGTACGCAGTAGGATGAGATGCGGGTAGCGGTCCAGCAGCGTGCTTACGCTCACTTCCTCGGTGAATTCGATATAGGCCTCATCCACCACCACAAAGCCAGACTCCGCGGCGGCATCCACGATCGGTTCGATCTCCTCGATCGGCATCGAGAGGCCGGTAGGATTATTGGGGGTGGTGAGCACGGTGAGGGCCGGCCGATGCATCCGAACCGCCTCCAGCAGGGCGGGGGCGTCGAACCGGAGATCGGGGCGGGGCGGAACGGGAACGATGACTCCTTCGAAGAGCCGTACGACCGAGCTATACAGGGAGAACATGGGCGTCGGAAGCACCACCTGCCGGCCCCGTTCGATAAACCCGTGCCCGAGCGTATGCGTCAACTCGTTGCTGCCGTTGCCGATGAGGATGCCGGCGGGGTCGTGGCCGGTGTGGCGCCCGATCGCGGCCTGGAGCCGGTCCGGCTGTTCCGTGGGGTACCGGTTGAACGGGACGTTGAAGAAGTCCTCGATGAGCCGCCGCTTCAGCGATTCGGGCAGATCGAGGGGGTTTTCGTTCTGGTTGAGCTTGATGTGGACCGGGCCGGGATCGCGCGGAACGATATAGGGCTTTTCCCAGCGTACCGAGGGGCGGATTCGTTCGACGGCGCGCGCGAGCCGCGCCTCCTGCTGCATCTCCATACGCTGCATCTCTGTACGTGCCGGCGACCGGCGAATCGACTGGTAGACACTCGAGCGCCACTAAACGTACGACCCGGCCGGGTGATCCGATCAGGCGTGCCGATCCAGGCGGACCTGCACAGCCAGGGCGTGCGCGGTCAGTTCTTCCTCATTGGCGAAGCGTACGATGCTGGGGCCGGCGGTCAGGAGGCGTTCGCGGGTATAGGCGATGACGGACTGCTTGCGGATGAAGTCGTCCACCCCCAGCGCCGAGGCGTAGCGCGCGGTGCCGCCGGTGGGGAGGACGTGGTTCGGGCCGGCGAAGTAGTCGCCCACGGGCTCGGTCGAATACGGGCCGAGGAAGATGGCGCCGGCGTGGCGGATCCGCGGCAGTAGCGCCCACGGGTCGTGTACGATGACTTCCAGGTGTTCGGGCGCCAGCTCGTTGACCATGTCGACGGCCTGATCCAGCGTGTCGGTCACGACGCAGGCGCCGTACTCGGCGAGGGAGGCCTCGACGATCCGCCGGCGCGAGAGCGTGGGCACGAGACGCGCGAGGTGGTCGCACACGGCGCGGGCGAGCGGGGCCGAAGTCGTGACCAGGATGGCCGAGGCGCGTTCGTCGTGTTCGGCCTGTGAGAGGAGGTCGGCGGCGACGAATTCCGCGTCGGCCGTTTCGTCGGCCAGGACGACGATCTCGCTCGGGCCGGCGATCGAGTCGATGGCGACGGGACCATAGACCTGTTTTTTGGCCGCGGCGACGTAGGCGTTTCCGGGGCCCACGATCTTGTCCACGCGTGGGATGGTCCGGGTGCCAAACGCCAGCGCCGCGATGGCCTGGGCGCCGCCGACGGCGTAAACGTTTTCGAGGCCCAGCAGGTGCGCGGTGGCGAGCACAGAGGCATGGGGGCGCCCGTTTTTTCCGGGCGGTGAGACGAGGTGGATGTCCACGACGCCGGCCACCTGCGCCGGGATCGCGTTCATCAGGAGGCTGGAGGGATAAAACGCCTTGCCACCCGGGACATAGAGTCCGACCCGTTCGATCGGGACGACACGTTGTCCGAGGATGACGCCGTCGCCATCTTCCCGGAACCAGGATTGCTGGCGCTGGGCCTCGTGGAAGTGTCGAATATTACGCGCCGCCTCGGTGAGGATGGCCAGAAAGTCGGGGTCGAGAGCGCGAAAGGCGGCTTCGCGCTCGGACGCCGAAACGCGGAGCGAAGCCGGCCGGACGCCGTCGAACTGATCGGTGTACGCCGCCAAGGCGTCGTCGCCGCGGTCACGCACCTGTCCGAGGATGGCGCGAACGACCTCGTCCACCTCCGTGCTGAAGGAGGCCTGGCGGTTCAATATCACGCGGAGGCGCGTTTGCCGATCCGCGTAGGCAACGATAGGTATCACGTGCGCCTAGTATTCGTCGTCGTGATACGCGTCGTCTTCATCGTCCTGTGGAACGACCGTCAACTCGGGCAGGCCGCGGAATTCGTAGCCTGGCAGGCACTGGTCCTTGATGTGCTGGACCACCTCGTGCATGGCGGAAAGGAATTTCCCGAAGTCCTCCTTGTACAGGAATATCTTATGCTTCTCGTACCGTGTCTCATCGATGCGCTTGCTCTCGGTGATCGTCAGGAAAAAGTCCTCGCCGGAGCGCGTCGTCTTTACATCGAAAAAGTACGTCCGTTTACCGGCCGGCACTCGCTTCGAATAGACCTCATCTCGATACCGACCTGAAGAACGCGAACGGTCGTTGCCTTCGTAGTAGTCATCCTCCGAATACTCGCCGCGCTCGTTATACGATCGGTTGGGATTCTCCCGTTCGTAACTCATCGATTACCTCCCCTCGCCCATAAATCAGGCATTGATGAAACAACCCAACGTCAAGATTGGACAAAATCGCTGGACTCTTCATGAAGCAAAACTCACTCCCTAATATCTGAACCTGATGAAGAAAATACAATCCATTGTTCACTTCCCCGTTGAAACAGTTCCCGCACCCTATCTTTTTGTGTTATTCGGTAGTCTCTATTCGGTAGCACGATCAGGTCGTAGCGCGCAGGATCGCGCGCACCAGTCGTTCGGCGTCGTGCCGGATCCGCCGGCCGACGGCCAGTACGTCTTCATGCCGGAGCGGTTCGGTGTTCATGCCGGTGGCCAGGTTCGTAATGGCGGAAAGACCGAGCACGGACATGCCCAGGTACCGAGCCTGGATGACCTCGGGCACGGTGCTCATGCCGACGGCATCCGCGCCGAGGGCGCGGTAGAGGCGGATTTCGGATCGGGTCTCGTAGCTGGGCCCGCCTGTCCACAGGTAAACGCCGGATTGTGTGGCGATGCGTTCCTGTAGTGCGGCGGCCTCGGCGGCGCGTCGCCAGACGGGGTCGTAGGCGTCGGAGAGAGACGGAAAGCGAGGGCCTTCGCCGGCGTCGGGCCCGGCGAGCGGGTTGGCGAAGGCGAAGTTGATGTGATCCGTGATAAACATGAGGTCGCCCTCCGCGAACTGCCGATTGATGCCGCCGGCGGCATTCGTGACGAGCAGTTTACGCGCGCCGAGGGCATGGACGAGCCGGATCGGGAAGACGACGCGTCGGACGCTGATGCCCTCGTAGAGGTGGATGCGTCCCTGGACGCAGACGACGGGCCGGCCTTCGAGCGTGCCAAAGACGAGCCGGCCCTGGTGCCCCGGTGCGGTCGATGCCGGGTAGTGGGAGAGGGATCGGGTGGGAATGATCACTGGATCAACGATGGCGTCCGCCAGGCCGCCCAGTCCGGAGCCGAGCACGAGGGCGATCTCGGGGGGCGCCGCCAGGAGGCGGAGCACCGCGTCCCGCGCCGGCTCGATGGGGTCCCACGGGTCAATCGGCATGGGGTGTCGCGGGGGGGAGGGCAGGTGCGGGCAGCGCGGCGCCGATGCCGTCGATGCGCACAATGACGACCGTCAGATCGTCTGGCCGCCCGGTGGATCCCGAGAAGGTGGAAATGCGGCCGACGATGTGCCGCAGGATGTCCGAGGCCGTGCCGTCCGGTGTTTCGGCGACGGTAGCCAGCAGGCGTTCGCTACCGAACTGCTCGTGGAGGGCGTTGAGGGAATCGGTGCAGCCGTCGGTATAAAACGCGAGGATATCGCCCGCATGCAGGTGCAGGGTGGTCTCGTGGATGGCATCGTCGAACAGAGCGCCGGTCGCGAGGCCGAGCGCCATACCTCCCGGGCGCACAAATTCGGCCTTACGCTCGCTCATACGGCGGGCGATGACGGGGTCGTGGCCGGCGCGGACGAACGTGAAGGTGCCGTCCCGGGTGTCCAGGATCCCGTAGATCATCGAGATGAACATCCCACGGGGGGCGTTTTCGAAGAAGAGCGCATTCACGCGGCTCAGCACGGCAGCCGGCGAAAGCACCTCGCGGCAGAGCGCGCGCAGGAAGCCTTTCGTGAGCGTCATGAAAAATGCGGCCTGGATCCCTTTCCCGCTCACGTCGCCCACGACAATCGCGAGGCGGCGGTCGTCGATCCGGATGAAGTCGTAATAATCTCCCCCCACTTCCTGAGCCGGCAGGCACAACGCCGCGATGTCGACGCCCGGCATGTTGGGCATCTCGGAGGGCAGGAAGGAGGCCTGTACGCGATGGGCGGTTTCGAGCTCGCCCCGGAGCCGCTCTTGCTGGGCGATTTCCTGGAGATAGGCCGGCAGGTACAGCGTTTCGGCCGGCGCGGTGCGTCCGCTCACGAGGCCCACCAGGCCCAGGAGGAAGATGCCGCCGACAAACGCCCAGACAACCACGGCCTCGGCCAGGTCCGGCGCCCCCTCGGGCAGCCATCCAGGGGCTGTGTCCCACAACAACCCGGATACCAGCAGAGCGATGAAACACACGATAAAGTCGTACCGCCAGAACGCGCCGATCACAATCACCGCGATGGCGGCGGATACGAGCATTGTCAGGGCCTCAGGAAAAAGCGAGACAGGGCTTGGATTCAGGAGGGTGAGCAAGCCGACCATCGCGCCGAAGCTCAGGCGCATGGACGGGAGCCGGCGCGCGAGTTCTGGCCCGATGCCCAGGAGCAGCACCAGGAGCAGCAACTGCGTGGTCCATCCCCGGACACCGATGAAGAAGCCGGCGGCCGACAGGCTAAATTCACCGAGGAAGCCGGCTTCGTCCCCCTCGATCAACACGGGTGCATCGTGCAGGACCATGAGGAGGCCGACGAGGGTCCCCAGCAACACGCCGCCCACGGCCAGCCCGCGAACCAGGGCGATGCCTGTCGTTACGTTGTAATAGTTGAAGTTGCGGGTGTAGGTCAGCGCCTGCATCTTCTGCGGCCACGTCATTCGGGCAATGGAATCGGTAGCGCTCGACACGATGAAGGTGATGAAACCGCCAATCGACCCGGATAAGAGGGTTGGGAGTGCCCATACGAGGAGGAGCGACCAGCTCCATTCCTCCTCGTCGAGTAAGTCATGCCCCATCGTGAGGGCGACGATCATGGCGAGGAAGATCCCGCCCATGAGGGCGTCCTGGAGCGCTGATTTTACATCGATCAGGCGTGCACTGAGCCGGCGGAAAAACAGCACCACGACAAAGATGGCGAGTACGGAGGCGAGGATCGCCGCCACCAGGTCCAGGGTGATATTCAGCGTAAACCCCCGTTCGCGTCGGTTCGATGGGGGTCGGCCCGCTTCGTACAGGATTTCGGCACGCAGGAGGAGGCCGCCGGCCGTGATCAACATCTCGGCCTGGACGGGCAGGTTCGAGTTCGGGTCTGTTCCTGTGAACACGACCAGTGAGGAGGCGCGGTCGGGATCATAGGCGATCTCGATGGCCCGAGAACGCGTGATATACCGCGGCAGGGGCAAGGGCGGGGAGCCTTCGGCTTGGGTGTAGAGTGTGTCCACGGCGAAGCGATAGTCGCCGGGCATCAGCGTGTTCAGATGTGTCCTGGCAATCCGTATGGCTTCATTGCGTCGCAGTGGGGTCATTCGGACGAGCGCATTTCCGCTTTCGCGGGGGCCCCGTTCGCCGTCGGGTCTGAAGCCGGGGGGAGGGCCCGGCGAGCGGTTTAGTGAATCGTTGAAGCCAAAAACCATCGCACCCAGCAGGGTGGAGTCCGGCAGTCGAGCCAGCATGTCGAACAACTCGGCCGTCCGCCCGGTGTCCGGTATGGCGCGGAAGAGCACCGTTCGGTTGATCGCCTGGAAGACACGATCCGTGACGGAACTGTTAAACCACCAGACATGGCCGCTATCGTCCAAGCGCAGTTCGAACCAGTTCGTGCTTGGCGGTGGGTCGTCGTCGAGCGAAACATCGGCATCGGATTCGGTGTCGGTCGCTACCGCGGGCAGCCAGCCGCGAACGAACCAGTGGAAGGCCGGCACCCCATCGGAAGCCCGGATCGTCTCCAGCGCGGCGGAGCGCCCTTGTAGCTTCTGCAGGGTATCCAGAAACGCGGGATCCTTTCTGGGGTGGATCTCCCACTCAAGTCCTTCGCTTTCATACCCATGATCGATCAGGAACTGGGTGGCCGCCAGGCGAATCGCTTCGTTGGAGAGCGTCAGCGAGGCCGCCCCCTCCGGAACGATCCGCGGAAGCCCCAGAAAAAAGAGGACAAAGCCGGCCAGGCCCAGTGCGTACACCAGGCCGTCGGTTCGCCGGCTATGTGGGCGAGGTGCAACCATCACCCGGTGCTCAGCAACCGATAGTTCTTAATGCTCCAGATCACTTGTTCGAACGTGACCAGTAGGGCGGTGGTGATCGGCAGCGCCAACAGCATGCCGACGATGCCGTTCAACTGGGCGCCGATGAGCACGACGAACAGAATCACCAACGGGTGGGTACGGACCGCGCGCGAGAAGATAAACGGCTGGTAGAAGCTGTTATCGATGAACTGAGTGATGCTCATGGCGATGATCAGCCCGGGGACAAGGCTAAAATCCCCCGTTTGCCCCAGCGCCATCAACGTGCCGGCCGCGAAGCCGGCGATGGGTCCGAAGTATGGAATCGTGTTGGCGACGCCGGTAAAGATGCCCAGAACGAGCGGGTACTCGAGATCGGTAAATACGAGGGCGATGGAAGCCGTTATCGATACGACGACGATCTGGATGAGCAGGCCACTGATGTACCGCCCGATGCGTGACTGCACTTTTTCGATCAGACCGAGGCCGATCTCGAAGAATCGATTGGGGACGTAGTGCATGAGGCGCCGGCGCAGGAGCAGGGCGTCCTTCAGCAGGAAAAAGGCCACGATCGGCACGATCAACACGGCGAACAGGAGATTGGTGAACAGGTCCACCATGTAGGTGATGACCGTGGCCAGGCCCGCCTCGGCGAACAGTTGTTGCGCAACTCGCGCAAAGCCGGCGTGGACGGTGCCCTCCGGGACGATCGGGAGGAACCTCCGGATCGATACTTCGATGGCCGTCGCCCACTCGGCCACGGTGTCCGCCGTAATCCGTTGTGTCAGCTCGCCCAGTTGACTGCCCATCAAGGGTACGAGCCATGTCAGCAGCAAGCTGAGGCCGGAGAACACCAGCAGGAAGCTCAGTAGGATGGCGAAGGTGCGGTGGATGCCGACATGCTGGATGCGATCGACGAGCGGGCTCGTCATGAAGGCGACGAGCATGCCGATCAGAAGATAAAAAATGATGCCCGAGAACGTCCACACGAGGAGCACTACACTGGCCAATGCGAAGCTCCACAGGACGGTGCGGAAGATCCGATCCGGCGTGATGGTGGCCCGGTTTCGCCACCTGAGCGGCAGCGACACCCGCTCGGACGATCCGTCGGGCGTGGGAAACGATTCCTGTGGATCTGGACCGTTATCGGCTAACATAGGGTGCATCAGACGGTGTACAGCACGTGGCGCCGGCGTCCAACCGTCGTTGAAACGGCCTACGCGCGACATCGAACCCTCTCGGAACCCTAACTGATCCCACCGGCGAGGCCGGGTTGCCGCGCTATGCGTCGCGCTCTTCGCGGAGCGCCGCCTCTACGGCGTGTTGAATCGTATCGAAATCAAAGCCACGCCGCAAGAGAAAGTCGCTCAGTTTTTTTCGACGCTTCCGGGCGTCGATCTCGCCGCGCAATTTGGGGAGCCGGATCCGGGCCTGTCGCAGCGCCTGCTCCGCCGGCGAATCCGACGCCTCGATTGGGGCGAGTGCCTGGTCGATAAGGGTGCGGTCGATGCCGCGGCGCTGCAGTTCCCGACGGATGCGCGTGGGCCCGTACCCTTTGGCCCGAACCCGGCTTTCGACATACCGCAGCGCGTAATCGGCATCGTCCAGATACCCCAGCGTGCGTAGCCGATCCACGGCCTGTTCGGCGACATCCAGGGCAAACCCCCGCTGCCGCAGGGCATCGCGCACTTCGAATACCGTGCGGGCCCTGTGCGCGAGGTAGGCCACGGAGAATCGTCGGGCGCGGAGCCGGGCATCGGCGAGGACGATTGCTTCGGCGGTCTCCTGGTCGATGACGCGGCCGGCGAACAGTGGGAATTCGAGCAAGACATCCACCTCAATGCCAAAGGCAAACTCGCCGTCGAGATAGACAGAAACGCGGGTGGCGTTTTTCTTTTGCGGCTCGATGGCGGTCACCGTGCCGGCGCGAAGCGCACGATCCATCTCTGGCCGCTCGTCCGGCGCGGGGTGATCTGAGGCCCGGAGGCTCATGGCCGCTCGTTGACGTTTACAGTGACGTCTACAGTGACGTCCACAGTGACGTTTACGGTGAGGCTGTCGATCGAAATACCGGCGAAGATGCCGGAGGCGCCTTCGATGTTCGACGCAGGCTCGCGGCGCTGCGGCGCGTCGCGCGTGGCGGCGAACCGGGCATAATCTTCAAAGGAGCGGACGAGGTACACCGTCAGCGCGTGCGGAGGAAAAGGCGTCGTTAGGGAATCCACGGGGATCCCATAGACGCCGGTCCATCGATGGCCTCCGTCTGCAAGCCGCGTCATTTCATCTTCCAGCCGGATCTCGTTGGGCTGCAGGAAAAAATCGATGACCGTGGACGAAAACGCGATCTTCGGACGGAGCTGAGTTTCGATCCAATACGCGCTATCCGCTATGCCCTCGGCGCGCCACCAGAGGGACACCTCGACGGGGTACAGGAACCCTTTCTGCGCGCCGACGCCCAGCGTGTCGAGGCGGAGGGAGTCGATCAGGATCGCATCGACCGGCTCATTGGGGATGTGGATGGACAGGCTGTCGAGCCGGATCCCGGGCGGAGTGGAGCCGGTAGCGGAAGCCGCGAGATCTCGCCAGGTAGCCTCGAGGCGAAAGCGCGTGTAGGCTTCGATGGGGACGAGTTCGTCGGTGACCGGCGTGTAGCGCCCAGGCGTGTCGGTCGGGGCGTAGGAGATCCGGCGGCCGTCGAGATGCAGCGTTATCTCCGCGTCGTCGACGGCGTAGGCGTCGTCGTCGATGGGGTCGGTGAGGGGTTGGCCGCGCTGGACAAGGATGGGAGGCAGCGGCCGGCCGGTCTGCAGGTACCCTTCGATCACGAGCACCTGATCGTCCACCGGCGCGACGGTATCGCAGCCGGCGACGACGGCCATCAGGAGGATGAGGGCGACGAGGCGGTGAAGGGGGCGAGCGACAACGGGGGTGTCCGGCATCACAATTCCATCTCCAGTTCGAACAGCGGAAGGATGGGCAGCCCGCGCAAGTCGCGCGGCTTTACGATCGGCTGCGCCGGGTCGTACAGCCGGTCGATCACATTCCGCCGGTTGGTGAGATTGACGACATGCACCTGCGCCCGCCACCGGGCGCCGATCAGTGTGAATCGGTTGCTGATCGTGAGGTCGAAGCGGACGTATGGAGGCAGTCGGCCGTTATTGATTTCGGGTCGGGATAGGTAGCGTGTAGGCGGCTCGCCGGTGGGGCCGGCGAGGCTGTAACGGGCGACGGGCACGGTAAAGGGGTACCCGCTCCGGGCGGTAGTCGAGAGGGTGATGTTCCAGGTGGTAAAGAACCGGGTGATGGTGGAACGAAAGAGCCTCGGCGCGTCATAGTCCGTGGGGCGAAAGCCGGTCGTGGCCGGGTCCGAGGGGCGGACGAGCGCGCGGCTGCCGGCGTAGTTGATCCACAGCAGCCAGGGCCCGCGCCGTACCTGCGCGGTGTACTCCATCCCGTAGCCCTCGCTTTCGCCACTGGTATATTGCGCCAGCAACGAACCGAGCCCGATGCCCGGGCCGATCAACTCATCTTTGGTCTGGAAGGCGTCGGAGGGGATGAGCACGCGGTCCGCGCGGCGGAAATACGTTTCGGCGGAGAGGGTGAGCCAGGGCAAGGGCCGGCTTTCCCCTTCGAGGGACGTCTGGAAGCCGGTCGAGGGCCGGACGGACCGCGACGTGGGGATCCACCGGCTCGATACGAGATCGTACACGAGCGAGTACCGGTCGCGCAGGCGCTGGATAAACTGCACCTGTTGGCCGGCGGCGGCGCGGACGATCATCCAGCGTGGGTCGGCTATATATTCGACATTCACTTGAGGGCTGGTGTAGACCTGAGGCCGACTGCTGAAGCGGCTCAGGCGTACGCCGGGGCGGATGGTGAGCCGTTGGCCGGCGCGCCAGGTGTCCTCGACATAGGCCGCCATTTCCATTGCGTTGAGATGGCTGGTATCCGCAGTGATGTCTATGGTGGTGGGCGTGCGTTGCACCCGTGCGTCGATCTGGCTGTCGAACGCGTGTTCGATGGCCTGAAAGCCGAATTGAAAGTGATGCGCGTCGTTGGCGAAAAAGTCGCCGTCGAGCTTGATGCCGAGATCGCGGACGCGGACATGGTAATAGGAGTCTACGATGGCGCTGCTGGTGGGCCGGATGAGGGCGCCTTCGGTGGCGTTGTAGCTGGTCCGGTAGGCGGTCGAGGTGAGCAGCATCCGCCGCGAGATGACATAGGTGTGTTGCAGCGAGAAGAGCCTGTTGCCCCAGGAGTGGTCCAGTTCAAAGTACAGGTCGGCGGGGCGAAGCCAGGAGGAGAAGTCGAGGGAGACATCAAACGGCAACCGGAGGTCGAGCACGTCGCTACCGGCATAATACGTGAGCGAGAGGCGGTGCTCGTTGCCTGGTTTGTAGGCGAGTTTGGCGGTGAGATCCGAGAAATAGTAGCCTGTCCGGAGCGTGTCTCGGACGCCGCTGCGGTCCTCCACCGGATGCTCGCGTCCGATGAGCTTATCCAGGTACGAGCGTCGTCCGGAGATCATGAACGAGCTGCGGCGGGTGAGGGGGCTTTCGAATAGGAAGCGGCCGCTAAGGGCGCTCAGGGCGACCCGTGCCTGCGGTTTCGTCCGACTGCCGTCTTTGAGTCGGGCATCGAGGACGGAGGAGAGCCGGCCGCCGTGTTGTGCGGGGAACGAGCCGCGGTAGAGTTTGATGTCTTTGAACGTGTCCGATTGGAAGGTGGAGACCAGGTTAAACGCGTGCCAGGGATGGTAGACGGGCGCCCCGTCCAGCAGGTAGAGGTTCTGGTCGGTCGATCCGCCGCGGACGAGTAGTCCGTTGTTGATGCCACCCTCTTTGCGGACCCCGGGCGTCCACTGCAGGGTGTTGAAGAGGTCGTTTTCACCGTTAAACGCCGGCATCGCTTCGATATCCTGGATCGAGATGGCGAGCACACCGGGGATGGGGAGTTTACGGCGAGAGGACGGGGATAGGTCCTCGACGGTGAGGCCGTCCGTTTCGAGGGCGACGGGCTGAAGGCGCAGCACCGCCGGCCGGGCGGTGGTGGCCAGCGTGGTGTCGACGGGCTGGTACCCGAGATACGAGATACGCACCCGATGTGCTCCGCGGGTCAACCGGGCGAGCGTGAACGACCCATCCGGCCGCGAGGTGACGCCGCGTTGTTCGCTGACCAGGTAGATATGCGCACCCGAGAGCGAAACGCCCGTTTCACCATCCACGATGCGGCCGGCGAGCTGGCTGTTCTGCCGCACCAACCCGGCGGCTACCACGCCATTGCCGGGTTCGACGACGGGCGCCAGGATGTACTGCTTGGCGTGTAGGGCAATGGATCGGACATCGGTATCCGCCAGGACGCACCGCAGCGCATCTTCAAATGAGTCGCCCTCATAGAGGCATGTCGCCTCGTTTTCCTCGATGAGGCGTACGGAATACACGAAGTCGACCCCGCTTTTCAGGCTCAGATAGTCGAGCGCATCGCGTAACGGAGCCTGGGAAAGGTCGATGCTAATGGCTTGCGCCAGAACATAGTCGGGCCGCGCCATCCCTACGGATGCGACAAGGAAAGCCAGAGTTAGAGGGAAGAATCGACGCAAGGAGCCCGACCGGTCGAGGGTTGGAATACCCTGAGATACCACCCAGAGGTCGACGGGTTCTAGCGCGATCGTGTTTCAAGCCCTCCAATACCGCGAGCGGTCGGATGCGCCGGGTGTGCGGTCGATGCGCGGTGGCGGACCGTCGAACGTAGGGGAAGACGGAGCGAGCAGGCGGTAGGTTACAGAGGAGAACGGCTTATGGGAGGATGTTTTCGGGTGCGCCGAGGTGGATGGCCTGGTCGTTGCGCACCGCACGGGTATTAAAAGCGATGGCGATCAGGTTGACGGCCTGATCGATTGAGAGGCTGTCTGGAGCGAGCGTGGCGGTGAACCGTTCATTCTCGAGCGCCGGCTCGATCGTGACTGTCTCGCCGTAGGTCTGGCTGAGGTGCCGGGCTACCTCCCGTAGCGGCGTTTCGTGGAACACCAGGTAGCCCGACCAGCTCAGGGTGCGGGCCATGTCCGAGACGGCGGCCGGCGGCGTCGGCCGCCGCAACCCTCGGATCCGGCTCGTCTGGCCGGGGGAAAGGGTGACCGGGGGATGATTCCACCGCCGGGACGCAACTGAAACCTGACCGCTAGCGAGGATGACCTGCGTCTGGGCGAGGCTGGCCTGGATGCTGAAGCTGGTGCCAATCGCGCTTGTTCGGGCCGTGGGAGTTTCCACCATAAACGCCTCATCGCCGGGAATGACGTGGAAAAACGCCTGCCCCCGCAATGTTACGGCCCGAGTCGCACTGGCAGATCGCTCCGACTTGCGGTAGCTGAGGCGGGAAGGGCCGAGGAGGCGGATGGTCGATCCATCGGCAAAAATCACGTCCTCGGTCTGCCCGTAGTCCGTGTGCACAACTACCAGATGCTCGCTGCGCCAGGCGAGGACGGAAACCGAAACGGCGGTTACAAGCAGGAAAACGCCGGCGACAACCCGTTTTCTCCAGGTAGACCTGTTTTGGGCGCGCCGGTTTGGAGACCGGTCGCGCCGCGCGCCCGGCGTCTCCGCCGGCGCTTCATCCCACAACCGGCTGAATTCCCGGCTTGCCGCTCGGATTTGATCGGACACATCCCGCAACGCGGGGTGGGCGGCAAAGGCCGCATCGAGGGCGTCACGCGTTTCCTCCAGCCAGGTGGCCTCTTCGTCGCTCAGTGTGACGCCTTCGGCATCAAGTGCATAAAGCACCAGCATCGTGCGATCCGGCATGACGCGGTGCAGGTTATTTCGCGCCTCCGCCTGAAGCGTTTGCCAGCGCACCAGTATTTCGCCCAGTTCAGGACTGGTCTCCAGTTGCCTGCGTAACGACGCCTGTTCCTCAGGGGTCAATTCATCGTAACTCAGGATAGCTTCGTAAGCGTCGCGCATGAAAAAGAGGGACGCAGGCTGGTGCTCTGGTCGGCAATGGTACGGACGAACGCGGATCGATTCGATATGCTACGGTAGCCGCTCGCTTCCCCCGGGAAGTAACACGTCGGGGGCAATTAAAACGGGAAATGCCGTACCTCTTCCGGAATAGGAGTCCACAACGCTTGGGCCAGCATCCGGGCGCCGAGGGCATGCCGCCCCCGGTCAGCGCCCCAACTAAGCACCCGGCGCGTATCAAACGGGAGGGTTGCCTACAGATTTTGAGGCGCAGCGGGGCTGGCGTGCTTCTCCTGGCGCGGCACGACCGGCCCCATCATCACAATCCGTTCCTCGAGGGCCGGCGTATAGCCTTCGTGGCCATCCAGGTTGCGCGGATAAGGCGGCATTTTCGCACGCGATCTGCGACGGAGTTGCAGCACGGCGATGGTGCGGGCGTCCACCTGCAGGGCGCGGGTCTGTGCCGCCGGGGCTGGCGCGACCTGGTGTGTCGAGTCCCTGGCACTGCGGTTTTCGCCGGCCGGAAAGCCCGCTACAAGCCCGAAGGATAGGTAAAGAATGGCAAGGGAGAACATGGAGACACCGTTCTGTATGCCTCTGGTACATGCGATGGGCACATTGGTTTTCCTGAAGGTCGTACTCGATTGCGAAACAATGTAACGCAGGTAAGGTCGGCCGCGTCGATGACTCGACGCGGCCGACCTTGTTACGCTCGCTGCCCGGTGCGCCTTATGGCTGAATTAAAGGCAGGCTATGCTGCGGTCCTCAGAGATTGCGTGGCTCGTTTTCGCCATGGGAGTCGCCGCCGTTACCGCCGGTGCCGCCCGTGGCCTGGACGTCGGAGGGCTCGGGCCCGGTGAGGGAGGCGGCGTTGCAGCCGGCGAGGAAGGTGGCGCCAGCGAGGCTGACGATGACGAGGAAGGAGCGGAGGGAGAGGGTGATGGATTTCATAGCGATGTCTGTGTGATAATGTCGTGTGGTAAAGGGAAAATGGAAGGTGTGAGAACCGTGAGTTTGACTACAGATTGCGTGGCTCGTTTTCGCCATGGGAGTCGCCGCCGTTACCGCCGGTGCCGCCCGTGGCCTGGACGTCGGAGGGCTCGGGTCCGGTGAGGGAGGCGGCATTGCAGCCGGCGAGGAGGGTGGCGCCGGCGAGGCTGGCGATGACGAGGAAGGAGCGGAGGGAGCGTGTGGTTGTGTTCATGGAGTTTACCATTTCTGGGTTGGTGATGGACAGGCCCGACTGGAGCGAACCGGCCGGATTATTAGCGTAAAAGGGAGGGCAGTTCGTGGCTGCGTTTTGAGGGTAGACGTAGCCAATTCGTGTATCCACGGAGCTGTTGTCGACGGGAAGAGGGGGTGTAGGCGCACCATGCGGTTACGTCAAGTTTGTGAGCAACGTGCGACAGGGCGGCCCAGGGGTCGCCTTGTCTGCAATGGTGGGGAAGGGCCGAAATCATGCCTTTACCCTCGCGGCCGGCGACGCGGTAGGAGGAGCGCGCCAGCCGGCGGTTTTAAAACACGATTTCTAATGATGGCGAGGAGTCCCGGCTGAGCCGTGAAAACCATCCTCCTCGGCAGTGCAGAGCGGGTGTACCCGGGCAAAATCGAGATGAGCTCTTTGCAGCGGGTGTTCGATGGGACGACAGTAGGGCAATACCGAGCACCTGCCGGTCGCGTTGCGCCAACTACCTTATTCACGATGCGGATCCGATTCCGCGTGGCCGTTTTCTAGATGATTTCCAGGTAGTTCCTAGACCGTATTCTAGAGCGTTCACACGGAGGATCGGTTAGCCCGAATCGGGGATAGATCGAGGTGATGCCTGAGGGAGGATCGCCTGATCGGGACAGGTCGCGCACTTCACCTTCCGGGACGAGAGGGATCGTACTCGGTTGGTGATGGGTCTGGATAATTGAATACTTAAAATAAGATTCAGCAAAAGTCAGAATCGCCACATATCTGTGAAGATCTCGAAACAGATTTCTGGGCAGTTGTGCCCTAGCTTGCATAATTTTCCGCGGGGCGACGGATGTTTTTTTCTCCTACCTGGCCGATCGGCCGACTTCTGACGCTGGCGCTCTTCGTTGCGTCTGGTAGCCCTGAGGCGTAGTTTATGCGTCCAAACGGGCGAGGGGGGAACCCCCCCGTGTGGTGCGCCGATGTCTTGTGGCGTGCCGTTAACGAGTGAATCTAGCTTCTCATCGCGCTCCTTGCCTCCTTCCGCCTTTTCGATGAAGCCTGTAAACGCATGTATGGTGTGGCTCGGTGCGTTGGTTCTGGTCCAGTCGGCGCTGGTTCAGACGGCACTGGGCCAGTCCGAGCTTTTTCACGAACAGGTCGGGTACGCGTACGATTTGCAGCGCTTCACGCCGGCCGAGTACGCCGGCCATGCGCAGAACCTGGCCACGGTGCAAGATCGACGCGGTATCGTCTATGTCGCCAACCGCTCGGGTCTTCTCGAATACGATAGCGCCACGTGGCGGCGCCTCCGCATGCCCAACGGGGAGGGCGCCTTTTCGCTCGCGCTGTCGGATAGCGGCGTCGTCTATGTAGGTGGGAAAGGGGAGATCGGGTATCTCGCCCCTGATTCTGTCGGGGTCATGCGGGTCGTCTCCTTGATGGACCAGGTGCCGGAGGACAAGCGCAACTTCCTCTATGTCTGGGGTGTGCACGAGACGTCCAGGGGGGTGTACTTCCACACCGGCAACCGCATTCTCCGCTGGGATGGCCGGGCCTTTTTGACCTGGGAATCGGAGCGTCGGCTGCATACGGCGTTCGCCGTGCACGATCGGTATTTCATCAGGACGGATTCGATCGGGATTCAGGAGATCGTCGGCGATGAATTACAAACCGTGTCCGGCAGCGAGGTGTTCGCCACGAAGCGCGTGGTGGCCATGGTGCCCGACGGCCCCGTGGGCGTGCTGGTCGCCGCACAGTCCGGCTTAGACGGCCCGCTTGAACTTTACCGGATGGTGGAGGAGGAGCTCATTCGCATCGAGGTGGATGCGCACTTCGAGGACGCCGGTGCCACCTTTTACAACGGCGTGGCGCTTCCGGGCGGTTTTGTGGCGCTAAGCACGTTGAATGCCGGTGTGTACATCATCCGGAGTGACGGATCGATCGTGCAGGTGCTCAATCACGACTACGGGGTCCCGCTCGATGGCAACGCCATGTCCCTCGACGCCAATGGTGGACTCTGGATCGCGCATAACAGCAATGGGATCACGCGGCTTAATGCCCCGGTCGCGATGACGGCCTTTGGGGAGGCACACGGCCTGAAGACGATGCACGACATGGTGCGGTTCGGCGACCGCTTCTATGTGGCCACGGGCGCCGGCATTTTTCGGCTCAAAGAGCGGGAGCTCGACCGCAAGGCGGTCTTTAATCCCAACGCCTTCGAGCCGATGAACCCCGATGCGCTCACGGCCTGGTCGCTGGCTATCTTTCAGGGCGAGCTGTTCGCCGGCACCGAGTGGGGCGTGATGCGTCTGGTAAACGATGATTTTTCACTCATCTCCCTGGATAAACCCATCAAAAACGTTCGACGGGTAGTGCCCTCGGCGCGGTACGCGGATCGCCTGTATGTTGGCACCAACCAGGGTATCGTCCGGCTCGAGAAACGCGGGGCTGCGTGGCGCGTGGCTCCGGTCGCTGCTTCGATCGTGGACCCCGTCCACTCGCTGGTCGAAGAAGCAGATGGGACGCTCTGGGCCGCCACGCGCGGCAACGAGGGTTGGGGGCTCTGGCGCATCGCGTTTGATGGGTCCGAAGATACGGCCGGCGACGTGCGCCAACTAGCCTCGGAAGACATTCCGTGGGAAGGGGAGGTGGTGCTCGCCGCCGTGGAAGGCGCCATGCGTTTTCTGCCGCGCAGGGGCCTCTACAGACACGAACCCGGGCCGGACGGCGCCGATCGCTTCGTGCCGGACGTCCAGCTGGCGGACCCCTCCATGGCAAACGACTCGCTTGTTACGCTGGCTGAAATCGGCGACATGGTGTGGTTGGTTTACCAGGATCGCCTGGTCTACGCACAGAAAACCGCCGGTGGCACCTACGCGCGACGCACCTTCGAACATATCGAGATGCCACGCTGGGAATCTACGGTGTCTATCTACCGGGATGAGCACAACACGTTGTGGATCTCGTGCGGTCAGAACCTGTACCGGTATGTGGATCGCCTGGATACCGGCGTGGACCGAACGGTCTATTTTAATCCGATGATTCGGGGGGTGACCGTGGCCGCCACCGATTCGATGTTGACCAGCCGGACCGACACAGGCGTGTCCGGTCTGCCGGATTTGATCGTCGGCAGCCGTACGAACGATCTGACATTCGATTATGTCCTCCCTGAATACTCGGCGCCCGGGAATGTCCTCTACAAGGTGAAGCTGGAAAACTTCGATAGTCGGTGGTCCGACTGGACGCCTGACACTCGCTCGACCTATCGTAATTTGCCGGCCGGAGACTATCGCTTCCTGGTACAGGCCCAGACCCGTTCTCACCTCTACACCCGCGAGTCCGCCATTGCCCTGCGGATTCTCCCCACGTGGTCCTGGAATATCTGGGCGTGGATGTTATACGCCATCATCCTGGTCACCCCGGTCGTTCAGTTCGTGCGGCACCGCCGCGCACGTCAGCAGTTAAAGGAGTTGGAGCGCGAACGCATCGTCATCCAGCGGCTCAACGAGGCAAATACGCAGCTCCGCGCCGCCAACGAGACCTTGCGGCAGGCCAATGTATTAAAAGACGAGTTCCTCGCGAACGCCTCGCATGAGTTGCGCACCCCGCTCACGGCCATCCTGGGCTTTACCGACGTATTGAAGGAGGAAATGCCCGATGGGCCGCTCGAATATCTGGAGTTGATCGACGAAAACGGGAAACGGTTGCTCCGAACGATCAACTCGCTGCTCGATCTGACAAAACTCCGGGCGGGGATGTTGGAGGTGCGGTTGGAGCGGCTCGACGTATGCGAGAAATCGGAGGAAATTGTGGATATGATGTCCCAGCTGGCAAAGAATAAAGGGATCCGGATGTATGTTGATCGCCCGGATACGCCGATATACGCCATGCTGGACACGCATTGTTTTGAACGGATCCTGTACAACCTGGTAGGTAACGCGATCAAGTTTACCGAGCGCGGGGAAGTAGAGATCTCGATCGAGCAGGGCGTCGCCGGCGAAGCGATCGTCCACGTTCGGGATACCGGAGTGGGCATATCCGAGGCCTTTATGCCCCATCTGTTCAGCGAGTTCAAACAGGAGCCGCGGGAGGAAGGCCAGCCCGAAGGGAGCGGACTGGGTCTGGCGATTACGGCTCAGCTGGTCGAGTTGATGGGCGGAGCCCTTCACGTGCACAGTGTCCGCGGCGCCGGCAGTACCTTCACGATCATTTTACCCGTTGCCGGCGCACTCGGCGACCCGCGGCCGGCGGGGGCATCGACTACCCCTCATCCACCCTCTTAACGGCATTCCATGCGTCCTTTCTGGCGGCTCTTTCGGGCTATCGTTTCAACCACGGCGCATTGCCTGCATCTGATCGCCACGCTGCCCGGTAAACCGCCGGCTGAGCGCGCCCGGTATCGGGCGCTCAAACAACAGGTAGGCTGCCGCGCCATCTGTCGGGCATTACACACCGAGGTGCGCCTTATCGGGGATCCGCCCACCCGGCAGGGGATGCTGGCCGTCTGTAATCATGTGGGGTTGCTCGATACCGTCGCCATCGCGTCCGTATTGCCGGTCACGTTTGTGTCGAAAGCCGAAGTCGAGCACTGGCCCTATATTGGCTGGGTTACCCGGCTTGTTGGCGTTATCTTTGTGGAGCGAGAGCGGAAGATGCAAACCGGTTTGCTCGTTGAACGCGTGCAGAACCGACTCACCGATCACGTAGACGTACTTGTTTTTCCCGAAGGCACCACCGGCTACAACGAGGGGGTCCGCCCCTTTAAAACGGGCTCGTTTGCCGCCGTAGCCGGGTTGGAGGACGCGGCCGTGTTGCCGCTCTGCCTCAAGGGTGTGTCCGTCAACGGCCGTTCGGAGCCGGCATTCCTGCGCCAGGTATTGACTTGGACGGGGGAGACCACGATGTTCAAACACGCGAGGCAACTTCTAAAGGCTCGGCGCATAGTTATCGAACTCCATATAGGTACGCCGATCGACACCCGCGATCGCGATCGGAAAGAGCTCGCGCAGCTTGCGCAAGAGGCTGTCGAGGCGCTGGGCGGATGGCGTGTTGAGGCCGGCCCCCCGGGATGACCGGTCTCGTGCGCCGGCGCGCCCGGTCCGTCTGAGGCGGATCACCACTTCGTTATCTATATTTCCCGGAATACGCATGGCCGACGACAAAAAAACAAACGGCATACACCTGCTCGCGGGCATCGGCCTGGTGCTGGTGGGGCTGCTTGCCGGCATTCTCATCATGCTGTTCGCCATCCAGGCGCAGACGCGGCAGGCCGAGTCGCCAAGGATCGTGGAACGCGTTGATCTCGGGCCGGCCACCCCGGAACCCCCTCGCCCCTCCTCCGACTCGATCGCGATGAGCGCGCTGGCCAACCCCATGGCGTTGAGCGAGACTTTCCGGAACGTCGCGACCCTCGTCAAGCCGGCCGTGGTATTCATCCGGGTAGATATGGCCGTCGATGAGTCGCAGCGCCGGTGGCTGCCCAGCTTCCGGGCCCCACGACAGAGCGTCGGTAGCGGCGTCATCATCAGCGAGGACGGCTACATCGTCACGAACAACCATGTCGTCGACAACGCGGAGGAGATCTGGGTGACGCTCGACGACAAGCGCCAATTTCCGGCGGAGGTGGTGGGTACCGACGCCTCGACGGACCTCGCCGTCATCCGGGTCATCACCGACGAGCGCCTGCCGAGCACCCGCCTCGGGGATTCGGACGAGGTGGCGGTTGGGGACTGGGTGATCGCGATCGGCAACCCGTTCCGGCTTACTTCTACCGTCACCGCCGGCATCGTGAGCGCGCTCGGCCGGCAGGTCAATATCATCGAAGGAGACTTCAGTATCGAAGATTTCATCCAGACGGACGCGGCGATCAACCCCGGCAACTCGGGCGGGGCGCTGGTGAATATGCGCGGCGAACTCATTGGCATCAATACCGCCATCGCCACCGAGAGCGGGTCGTACGAAGGATACGGCTTTGCCGTCCCGACGAATCTGATGGATCGTGTCGCACAGGACCTGATCGCGTACGGCGAGGTGCGACGTGGCTTTCTCGGTGTGGAAATCAGTTCGATCGACGCCGACATGGCGCGTCAGCTGGGCCTCAAACGGATCGGTGGGGTGCTCCTGACCGGGGTACACACCGGGACGTTTGCCCACGAAGCCGGCCTCAAACAGGGCGATGTCGTCCTCACGATCAACGGCCGGCGCGTCGATGCGCCCAACGAATTGCAGCGTACCGTGGCCCGGTTCAGCCCGGGCGACCTGCTCGAAGTGGATGTCTGGCGCGACGAATCCGTCCGCCGCTTCCAGGTCCGCCTCCTCGGCCGCGACGATCCGGGCTACAAGAACTGGCTCACCGAACTGCAAAACCGGCCCCAGCGTCAGGCCCCGTCCTATGAACCCCCGCCCGACGGCGAGGAAGCCGAGACCACATTCGAAGTGAAATCCTGGGGCCTGGGGTTGCAGGCGCTGGGGGATCGGACGCGGACGCGCTTCGGGGTGGACCACGGCGTGTATATCGCGTATGTGGCCAAAGGAAGCTCACCCTCGCTTGCCGGCCTGCCCCGCGATGTCGTGCTCACGGGCCTCAACGACGAGGAGGTGCATTCGCTCGAGACGGCCGTGGGCCTGCTCGAAAAACTGGCTCGCACCGGCCAACCCGTTGTGTTTCAGGTGCGCCGGCAAGACGGCCGCATCGCATTTTACGAATCCGATGTGCCGGTTTCCACCGAGGAGTTGACCCCCTGATGATCCGATACCTCACCGCCGGCGAATCGCATGGCGAGGCGCTTGTAGGCATTGTGGAAGGTGTGCCGGCCGGCGTGCCTCTCCTGGCCGACGACATCAATACCCACCTGGCGCGACGCTGGCTCGGCTTCGGGCGCGGCGGCCGCGCCAAATTCGAAAAAGACCTCGTCCATATCTACTCGGGCGTCCGGTTTTCGAAGACGATGGGCGGGCCCATCGCGCTGCGGCTGGACAACGAAGCCTACCAGAAGGATAAGTCCGGCTGGCCTGAAGTCATGGCCCTCGAGGGCACGGGAGAAGGGATCGAACGCATCACGCTGCCCCGTCCGGGCCATGCGGATCTCGTGGGCGTCCAGAAATACCGGTTCGACGATATTCGCCCGGTCATCGACCGGTCGAGCGCTCGCGAGACGGCCATGCGCGTCGCCTGCTGCACGATCGCCCGTCAGTTTTTGAAACAGGTCGGGATCGAGATCGGCAGCCATGTGCTCCGGATCGGAGGCGTGGGATACGACGACGCCGCCGAGTGGCGCGCGAAGGTAGATGAGGCCACCGCCGGCGGCGCCGAAGGCCTCAACCGCCTGGCGGACACCAGCGAGGTGCGGATGTTGGATCCGGACCTCTCGGCGCGATGCATCGAGCATATCAAGGAAATCAAACAACAGGGCGATTCGCTGGGCGGCCATTACGAGGTAATCGTCACCGGCGTGCCACCCGGGTTGGGCTCGTATGTCCAGTGGGATCGTAAACTCGACGGGCTCCTCGCGCAGGCAATCCTGTCAATCCAGGCCCAGAAAGCCGTGGAGATTGGCGATGGCGTCGCGGCGGCCCGGACACCGGGATCCCGGTTTCACGACCCGATCGACAAAAACGGCGCCGGGTACCCGAGACGGTCGAACCACGCCGGCGGGATCGAGGGCGGCATGTCGAACGGCATGCCGATCGTCATCCGCGGCTTCATGAAGCCCATTCCTACCCTCATCAAAGCCCTCGGAACGGTCGACATCGCTTCGGGCGAGTCCATGCCGACCCGCTACGAACGCAGCGACGTGACGAGCGTGCCGGCCGCATCCACCGTCGCCGAGGCCGTCGTCGCCGTCACCATCGCCAACGCTTTTCTGGAGAAATTCGGCGGGGACAGCCTGGAAGAGATCCTTGAACGGGTGGGTGCATCGAAAGCGTAGCTTTCGATGGTTGGCAGGTTGCAGGTTGGCAGGTTACAGGTTGGTAGGTTGGCGGGCTGCTAGTCACGACCGAATAACCTGGTGTATCGCTCACACTTAACTTGTTAACCTGCGAACCTGCAACTTGCAACCAACATGTCCTGGATCGATGCCCTCGTCCATCGCGCTGACGCGAACCTGAACACCCGGACTACTCCTCTTTCGGTCGCCCCGGATGCGCCCCATGTCGTCGTCATCGGCGCCGGCTTTGGCGGGCTGGCGGCGGCGATCCGGCTCAGCGTACGCGGCTACCGGGTGACGGTGGTCGACCGCCTCGATCAGGCCGGCGGGCGTGGACGGGTGTTCGAGCAGGATGGGTTCACCTTCGACGCCGGCCCCACCGTCATCACGGCGCCCTTTCTGTTCGAGGAACTGTGGAGCCTCTGCGGCCGGCGTATGGCCGACGACGTAGACCTGCGCCCCGTCTCTCCCTTTTACCGCATCCGGTTCGATGACGGGACGTCGTTCGACTACACGGCCGACCCCGACGCGATGAGCCGTGAGATCGCGCGCTTCAGCCCGGGCGATGTCGCGGGCTACCACCGATTCTTCGAAAAAAGCGCGGAGATCTTCAAGGTTGGCTTCGAGGCGCTGGCGCACGTACCGTTCGGGAGGGTGTCCGATATGGCGCGGATCGCGCCGGCGATGGCGGCGCTTGAAAGTTACCGCACGGTGTACGGACTCGTGTCGAAGTATGTCAAACACGAAAAAATCCGCCAGGTGCTCTCGTTCCACCCGCTGCTTGTGGGCGGTAACCCGTTTAATGTGACCTCCATCTACACCCTCATTGCGTTCCTCGAGCGTAAATGGGGCGTTCATTACGCCATGGGCGGCACGGGCTCGATCGTGCGTGGGATGGTCGGGCTGCTGCGCGAGCGGGGCGTGTCGATCCGGCTCGGCGAGGAGGTTAAGGAGATCACACTCGAGGGCCGGCGCGCTACGGGCGTCCGCCTCGCGACCGGGGAAACGATCACGGCCGACCTCGTCGTGTCCAACGCCGACGTGGGCTGGACGTACCGTCACCTCCTGCCCGAGCACAGCCGGACGCGGTGGACAAATCGTCGGATCGAGTCGGCCCGGTACTCCATGAGCCTGTTCGTGTGGTACTTCGGCACGAAGCGCCAGTACCCGGATGTGGCCCATCATACGATCCTGCTGGGACCTCGGTATAAAGCGTTATTGGAAGATATCTTCGAAAAAAAGCGCCTGGCGGACGACTTTAGCCTGTATCTCCACCGGCCCACCGCGACGGACCCCTCGATGGCGCCCGCCGGCTGCGACGCGTTTTATGTCCTCTCCCCCGTGCCGCACCTGGAAAGTGGCGTCGATTGGTCGAAGCAGACGGAGCGCTACCGCAAAGCCATCGAGACGTACCTGTCGCTCTCGATTCTCCCCGGACTCGACGAGACTCTTGTCACCTCGCGCGTGCTCACGCCGCAGGGGTTTCTGGAGGATTATCTCTCGCTGAAAGGAGCGGCTTTCTCGATCGAGCCGGTGCTGACGCAGAGCGCCTATTTCCGACCGCACAACGTCAGCGAGGATATCGAAGGGCTGTATTGCGTCGGCGCCGGCACGCATCCGGGCGCCGGGTTGCCGGGGGTGTTGTCGTCGGCGCGGGTGTTGGATAGCGTTGTGGCGGACGTCGCGTAGGGAGCGGAAGAGGCGCAGGGGGTGGGCAAGGCGTAGAAGAGGCGCACGGTAGCGCCTGTACATGCGCCTGTACATGTGCCTGTACATGCGCCTGTACGGGTCGCGGCGTAGAAGAGGCGCACGGTAGTGCGCCTCTACCGGGAGCGCCTTGGAACATGCTTTGGAGCCATACGGTTTTGTGAGCTTCCCGTTTTGGATCCAACGCCGTGAACAGTGCAGGGAACCTCCATGGCCGTCAAGTTAGCCGCCTACGACCCGCAGACGATTGAGCAAAAGTGGTATGCCTTCTGGGAGGAGAATGGGTATTTTTCGGCCCGACGCGACCCTTCGAAGAAGCCCCACGTGATTGTCATGCCGCCGCCAAACGTGACGGGCCGGCTGCACATGGGCCATGCGCTCCAGGATACCGTGCAGGACGCGCTCACGCGTCTGCGCCGGATGCAGGGGTTCGAGGCGCTCTGGATGCCCGGAAAAGACCACGCCGGCATCGCCACGCAAAACGTCGTCGAGCGCGCCCTCAAGGCCGCCGAAGGCAAGTCGCGCCACGATCTGGGCCGCGAGGCATTCCTTGAAAAATGCTGGGAGTGGGTGGGCGAATACGGGAATATCATTCTTGACCAGAAGCGCCGGCTCGGGGACTCCTGCGACTGGGGCCGCGAGCGGTTCACGTTCGATGACGCCTACGTCAAGGCCGTGCAGCATGTGTTCGTAAAGCTGTACGACGCCGGCCTCATCTATCGCGGCGAATACCTGATCAACTGGTGCCCGGTCGACATGACGGCGCTGTCCGACGAGGAGGTCGACAACATCGAGCGGGACGGCTTCCTGTGGTACATCCGCTACCCGCTCGAGGATGGCAGCGGCCACTTGACCATTGCCACGACGCGGCCGGAGACCCTGCTGGGGGACTCCGCCATCGCGGTCCACCCGGAGGACGAGCGCTACGCGCACTTGATCGGCAAGCGGGCCATCCTCCCCCTGCTCAATCGCCCGATTCCGATCATCGCGGACGAATACGTCAAGCGCGAGTTCGCGGCCGGCGCGCTCAAGGTGACCCCTGCGCACGACAAAAACGACTTCGAGATCGGCCAGAAACACGGGCTGGAATGCATCGGGATCATGAACCTGGATGCGACGATCAACGCGCTGGGCGGGCCGTACGCCGGCTTGGACCGGTTCGTTGCCCGCGAGCGGATCGTGGCGGATCTGGAGGCCCTCGGCCTGCTCGAAAAAACGGAGCCGCACAAACTCACCGTCCCAATCTCCAGCCGCTCGAAGGCCGTCATCGAGCCCCTCATCTCGCGGCAGTGGTTCGTCCGTATGAAGCCCCTGGCGGACCCGGCCGTGGAGGCCGTGCGCAGCGGCAAGATCACCTTTTACCCGAAACGGTGGGAGAACGAATATTACCGCTGGCTCGAAAATATCCGCGACTGGTGCATCAGCCGGCAGCTCTGGTGGGGGCACCGCATCCCGGTGTGGTATCACCCGGATGCGCAGGGCGCCATCGACGAAAGCCGGCCGTTTGTTGTCTCCGTCGAGCAGCCGGAGCCCGGCATGCTCCAGGACGAGGACGTGCTCGACACCTGGTTCTCGTCGTGGCTGTGGCCGTTCGCCACGCTCGGCTGGCCTCAAGAAAAGGAGACTATCCAGCAGGATCTCGCCTATTTCTACCCCGGCCAGGTGCTGGTCTCCGGGTACGACATCCTGTTTTTCTGGATCGCCCGGATGATCATGGCCGGCCAGTATTTCATGGGCGATATCCCGTACCGCGATATCTTCATCACGGGGATGATCAAGGACAAGCAGGGCCGGTGGATGTCCAAGAGCCTCGGCAACGGCATCGATCCGCTGGAGATGATCGAGCAATACGGCGCCGACGCGGTCCGCTTCTCGCTTACGATTCTCTGCGCCCAGGGGCAGGATATCAAGCTGGACCCCACGAAGTTCGAGATGGGCCGCAACTTCGCGAACAAGATCTGGAACGCGTTTAATGTGTTCGGCCAGTTCATGGACGAGGGGGTGGCCTACCGCCGCACGCGTCGGTTCGACGAGCTCGAACTCGTGGAGCGGTGGATGGTCACGCGCCTCAACCAGACGATCGCCGAGGTAAACGAGGACATCGACCGATACCGCCTCAACGACGCCTTGACGAAGATCTACACCCTGTTCTGGGGGGATTTCTGCGACTGGTACCTGGAACTCATCAAACCGCAACAGGGGCAAGCCGTCGCCGGCGAAACGATTGCGCTCGCGATCGAAATCTACGAGAAGCTTCTCCAGCTTTTGCACCCCTTCATGCCCTTTATCACCGAAGACCTCTGGTGGCGGCTGCGGGCGCGGGAAGCCGGCGACGCGTGTATCACGTCCGCCTGGCCGGCCTCGAATGCGGCGGAGATCGATCCCTCGGCACTCGAAGCTCTCGGGTTGATGCAGGCGCTCATCTCCGGCATCCGGAATGTGAAAAACGAATACGGCGTATCGCCAGGGAAGGAGATCGAGGCGATCCTGAACCTGCCGGCGGCCGCGAACGGGTTGCGGCAGACGATGGAGGCTAATAAGCGTTATTTCGATCGGCTGGCCAAGGTGAAAGACCTGAAGGTGGGCGTCGGCCAGGCCAAGCCGAAGGCCAGCGCTTCGGTTGTCGTGGGCGCGAATGAGGTGTACATCCCGCTGGCCGGCATGATCGACCTCGGCATCGAGCGCGACCGCCTCAGCAAGGAGATCGCCCAGAAGGAGCAGTACGTACAGGCCGTCATGAAGAAACTCGGCAACGAGAGCTTCGTCGCCCGCGCGCCGGCAGAGGTGGTGCAGGGCGAGCGCGACAAAGCGACCCAGGCCGAAGACGAACTCGGCCGGCTCCGTGCGAATCTCGCGGACTTGGGGTAAGGGGTGGAATGGTTTAAGGTTCAAGGTTCGAGGATTAAGGGAAAGAGTCCCTTGAACCTTGAACCTGGGACCTTCAGCCCGTGGCGCGTCGTTTGCAGAGCGGGTAAACCTCACCTGTTACTATCCCACGATGAAGATTCCTGCGTTACCTGGATGGTCCGGCGTTGCCGGCGTTTTTCTTGCGCTCCTCTTGTTCGGCGCCTGCGCGGCGCCGGCGGACGAGGCGGTGGAAGCAGCGGCGGTCCTGGTAGAGAATGTGCAGTATACCCTGCTTCCTGGCGGCGCGCGCATCGTTACCGGCACCCTGTTTAATCCGACCGAAGATCCGATCAACAACGCGCAGATCCAGATCTCGCTGTACGACGTCAACAACGTGCGGGTGTCCACCATGAGCGTCACGATCCAGGACGTGTCTCCTGGTTCCCGGAAATCCTTTCGGGAGCCCATCAACACCGATCTCGACGTGCGCGGCGCCAGCGTGAAGAGCGTGCTGGTGCTCTGAGACGCGACTGCAGACAGACCATGAGCGAAGCGCCAGAATCTCCCCGAACCTCCTTTCAGGCGCTGACCGAGATCGCGCTTGTGATCAACTCGATCCAGGAGCCGGCCGCGTTACTCGAAAAGGTGCTTGAAATCGCCATGGACACCCTGCTGGCGGAGCGGGGATTTGTGTTGCTGGAAGACGCTTCGGATCGGCGCGGGTTTACCGTGAAGGCGCAGCAAAACGTAAGCACCCGGCAGATTGACGACCTGATCGACGTCTCTACCAGTGTCGTGCACCGCGTGCTTCAGTCAGGCGAGCCCATCGTGATGGCCGAGGCGCAGGAGGATGAGCGGTTCGCCGGCGCCGAGAGCATCGTCCTGCACCACATCCAGTCCATTGCCTGCGTCCCGCTGAGGATCAAAAACCGTCAGATCGGCGCGGTCTACCTGGACAGCATTAAAAAACGGGGCCGCTTCACGCCGGGCAGCATCCCGTTCCTGACGGCCTTCGCCAACCAGGCCGCGATCGCCATCGAACATGCGCGGCTGCACCAATCCCTGCGCAACGAAAACAGCCAGCTCCGCCAGGAGATCGCTCAGATCAACGGGTTCGACAGCATCATCGGCCAGAGCCCACGCATGCAGGAAGTATTTCGGCTGATTTCGCGTGTGCTGGATACGGACGCGTCGGTGTTGATCGAGGGGGAGAGCGGAACCGGCAAAGAACTCGTCGCCCGCGCCATCCATTACAACGGCGCCCGAAAGGGCAAGCCCTTTGTAGCCCTGTTCTGTGGTTCGCTTCCGGATAGCCTTCTGGAGAGCGAGCTGTTCGGGCATAAAAAAGGGTCGTTCACGGGGGCGACGGGTGATAAAATCGGCCTATTCGAGGCGGCGAGCGGGGGCACCGTGTTGCTCGACGAAGTGGGCGACCTGTCGACGCGGATGCAGACGTCGCTGTTGCGCGTCTTGCAGGAAGGAGAGATCAAGCGGGTGGGGGAGAACGAGGTGCGGAAGGTGGATGTGCGCGTGATTTCGGCCACGAACAAGCCCTTGCGCGACCTGATCAAGTCGAAGGAATTCCGGGAAGATCTGTTCTACCGGCTCAACACCATCTCCATCACCACGCCGGCGCTGCGCCACCGCCGCAGCGACATCCCCCTGCTGGCTCATTTTTTCCTGGAGCGATTCGCCGTCAACCAGCGCTCCTACATCACCGGTTTTACCCCCGAGGCCCTCCAGGCCCTCCAGGCCTTTCCCTGGCCAGGCAACGTGCGCGAGCTCGAAAACACCATCCGCCGTGCCGTGGTCATGGCGCCGCAGGCCCTCATCTCGGTGGAGGATCTCCAGCTGCCGGAGGCCGAGTCGCTCGATGCCTCCGAACCCGGCATCACGCTCAAGGAAAGTGAACGCCGGCTCGTCACCCGCACCCTGAAGGAATACGACGACAACATCTCGGAGACGGCCCGCGTCCTGGGCGTTTCCCGCAGCTGGCTGCACTACAAACTGAAGGAGTGGGAGGCGCCGTCGTGAGGCGTTCTTCGTGAGGATTTGATCGTGGTTGGCTTATCGAATGCACTTCCGGGCCGATGACCCCAGAGTCATGAGTGCACTTCTCTCAACCAACCAAAACGGATGATGAAACCGACCCAGATACGACGGTTTCGTCAGGTAGCTCCTCTGCTCCTCCTGTTTCTCGCGATGTTCGTGGGCAACGCGCAGGCGCAGAGCAACCTGATGTTATCTCGGCAACCTGACTTTTCGACAGAAGATCGTGAGTTCGCCCCGGGCGACACGATCTACATGAAAGTCGATGCGCAGGATGTCGACTACTCCAGCCTTCAATTCAGTGAATTCAGGCTCATCTCTCGGGAAGGCGGCGCCTTTCACAAAGGCCCCTTCGTGAACAACTTCGACCGCACGTTCACAGCTAAGATCGCCGTGGACGACCTCAATCTGGTCGACTATTTCTGGAACTGGGAGGCCGATATCCGCGACCGCGTCGGCCGCTCCTTCAACGTGAAGGTGTTCCTACGTATCGGCGACGCCGGCGACCAACTCGCCGGCCTCGAGATGCGCGGCCTGGTCCAGACGAAGGGTGACGACTCGTTCGTGATGCTCGGACAGGAAGTCCGCGTGGACAACGAGACGCAATACGAGGTTCATTTCTACCCGGCCGCCGGCGACCCCAACAATCCGCAGCCACCGCCCCAGGGCCCCGGCTCGTTTGCGGATGTCCAGGAAAACTACGGCGTCGAAACCCGTGTCGCACGCACCGAAAGCGGCGAGTTGCTCGCCAAACACGTACGGGTCGTCGGGCCATTCAATGTGCCGCGCTTCCTGAACATCAGCGGCCGCGTGCTGGAAGTGGACGAGGCGTCGCAGACGTTTGTCGTCCGTGGCCTCACGATCGGCGTGACCCCGTTCACGGGCTTCGGCGGTGAAGGCTACCGGCCCGACGGGACGAAGGGCGGCGTGAGCGTCGGCCAGCTCGTCCGCGTCTATGGCGATTTCCAGGACGACGGCTCGGTCCAGGCGCACTTTATCGAGTTTCGCCGCGCCGCGCGCCCGGAGCTTGAAGTCCGCGGCCGGCTCACCGATTTCGACGGCGAGTCGTTTGTCGTCCAGGGCTTCACCTTCCGCGTGACGGACGCTACCATCGTGGAGCGCCTCAACAACGGCACCCTGCCCGGTGGTGGTGGGGGCGACGGCACCTGCGATCCGAACAAGGGCGATTGCCCGCCGCCGGCGTGTGATCCGGCGCGTGAGGAGTGCCCGCCGCCGGCGTGTGATCCGGCGCGTGAGGAGTGCCCGCCGCCGGCGTGTGATCCGGCCACGGGCGCCTGCCCACCGCCGCCCGGCAAGAAATCCGCCGCGAGCGTCGATGAGATCGAGAACGGCCTCGTCGTGCGCGTCGTCGGCGTGGCGACGCAGCTGGGTCTGGAGGCCGACTATGTCCTGATCGAGACGGGCGATGACCGCTTCGTCCGCATCAGCGGCGAGGTCGAAGGCGTTTCCGAAACCGGGTTCTCGATCCGCGGCTGGTCGATCCAGGTCGACGCCTACACCCCGGTTTTCAACGAAAAGTTCGAGCAGATCACCCTTCAGGACATCACCGACGGCCAGCTCGTCATGGTGTTCGGTGAATTCCAGGAGGAAGGCTCGATCCGTGCCTACCACATCGAGTACCGCCAGGCGGCGCGCGATCAGTTCGCGTTGTTCGGCCCGGTGACGGCCATCGACGAGACGGGTGTGACCGTGTGGGACGTCTTTTTTGAGTACTCCGACGACTCCCGCTTCGAATTCGGATACAACGAAGTGATCAGCCGCGAGGATATCCAGCTCGGGCAGATCGTGGAGGCCGTTAGCGTCCCGATCGCCGGCCAGGAAGGCTGGCGGATCGATGTGCTGCGCGTGCAGGACCGCCAGAACGACGGCGGCCGGCTGAGCGGCCTCATCGAGAACCTCACCGACACCGGCTTCACGGTGCTTGGTCAAAACGTCTCGATAAACGAGTTTACGAATATTCGCAACCGCCAGTGGGAGACCATCGGGTTTGATCAGCTTGCCGAGGGCAAGGCGGTCGACCTGTACGGTAACTTCGAGGGCGAAAATGGCTTCAAGCCGTTTGAAGTGGTCCTCAACGGGAAAGAACGTGAGGAGATCGAATTCTGGGGCGTGATTGCCTCCGTCGAGGGCGACGAGATCGTTGTCGGCGGCGTGCCCTTCCAGTTCGTGCAGGGCTCGAAGATCTATACGGACCAGGGCGAAGGCACCCAGGATGGTCTGTCTTCCGGCCTGTACGTATCGATCGTCGGCCTCGCGTCAGGCGATGGCACGTTCTTCGTCGATCGCATCTATGTACCTCGTCAGGAGGACCGCAGCGTGCGGGTCGCCGGCGAAGTGGAGTTCATCGACGAATTTGGCCTGTCCCTGTGGGGCGGTTCGGTGGTATTCACCCCGTACACCCAGTTCCATAACCAGCAGTACCAGCCCGTCGAGCGGGATAACATTCAGCTCGGCGACGTGGTGAGTGTCTGGGGTGTGTATCGGGAAGATGGGACCATCGAGGCGCACTCTGTTGAGCTGCGCGCCGGCAACCAGAGCAATCTGACCCTGCTGGGCGCCGTGCAGTATTACGATGGCCAGACGCTCCAGGTGGGCGATGTATCGTTCCTGATCAACGACCAGACGCAATACTTCGAAGAGAACGGTACGGCGGCCGGTGACGGCGGCGCCACCGGCAAGGCTGCGCGTCGGAAAGACCTGTCGTGGGGGCCGTTCGCCGGCCAGCGCGTGCAGTCGTTCGACCTGGCCGCGGGTACCCTCGTCGAAGTTCTCGGCGCGCAAGATGAGTCGGGACAGTTCGTGGCGGTCGTGGTGCGTCTGCGCGATGAAACCGGCCAGACCCGTCTCGCCGGCAAGATCGAGTCCGTCGAAGGCGAGACGCTGCGTATCCGCGGCCGGCTCGTCCGGACGACACCGAACACGGAAGTCGTGAACGAAAACTTCCAACCGATCGCCCTGGCCGACCTCGTCGCGGCTCAAGGCGTGCAGGTGTTCGGTCAGATCCAGAACGACGGCTCGGTGGATGCCTACCGGGTCGAACTCCGGCCCGATGCACGGGAGGAAATCGAGTTCTGGGGCCGCGTAGGCTCGATCCAGGGGGACGTGTTGTTCGTCGAGAACATGCCGTTCCATGTGACCGAGTTTACGTTCTTCACGAGCGAAACCGGGGATCCGGCGGATCTTACCACACTCGTCTCCGGGCAGCAGATTCTGGTGTCGGGTGAGTTTGACATTGCCGGCCTACTGAAAGCGACCCTCGTCTTCGTGCCGAAGCAACGGGTACAACTGTACATGAGCGGCGCGGTGGAACTGGTCGAGGAAGGCCGGCTCGTCGTGCAGGGGTACGACATCGTGCTTACGGAGTGGGCGTCGGTGATCGATGCGAACTACCAGCCGGCCGACGTCTCGTCGCTCGAAGTGGGCCAATTCGTCTATATCTCCGGCGAACTCAGCGGCGCCGGCGCCGTGACCGCCCACTATCTCCAGTTCTTCGGCACCAACGTCCAGGAACTGGAACTCCGCGGCGCGATCGCGGCCCTCGATGGTGAGCTCATGGTGGTCAGCGGGCGCACGTTCGTGATCAGCGAAAACACGTTCTTGCACAGCTTCGACGGCAGCCAGCTCGGTCTGGGTGCCCTGCAGCCGGGCCTCAAGGTCTCGGTCGTGGGCAAGCCGGGTGAGGGCGAGTACCTCGCCGCCGTGAAGGTGTTTGTCGAGAACCAGGACCAGGACGAGCAGGTCCGGATGCGCGGCGCGATTTCGCAGGTCGGCGTAGACGGATTTGTGATCCTGGGCCGGCAGGTCGTATTCAACGAATACACCAACCTGTTCGGCGAAGGCTACGTAAAGATCACGGTGGACCAGTTGACGGATGGTCAGGTGCTGACGGTATTCGGCAGCCTGAACAACGAAGGCGTGGTCAACGCCTATACGGTCGAAGCGTTTGTGTTTGATCTCGAGCAGCTCGAGTTCCGCGGGGTGGTCGATGCCTTCGAGAACGGCGTCGCCAGCATCCGCGGATTCTCGATCGCGGTGAACGATCAGACGTTCATCCAGAATGAAAAAGGCTTCCCGATCGGCACCGAGGTGCTGGCCCCGGGGACGCTGGTCCGTGTCATCGCCCTTCCGGGCGAAGGCGACCAGTTCTTCGCGCGCTGGATGCAGGTCGGCGCCGGCCAGGAGGACCGCGGGGTCAATCTGAGCGGCACGATTGCCTCGATCGACAAGAGCCGGCGGCTCCTCACCGTCTACGGCCGTACGGTCGTGGTCGAGGAATACGCCGACGTGATCAGCGAGACCTTTGAACGGATTCCGTTCCAGGATCTCGTGGCGGATAAAAAGGTGCGCGTCTACGGCTTCTATGAAGACGGCGGCCGCATCCGCGCCTGGCGGATCGAGAGCGTCGGGGCGGAAGACCGCGAGCTCGAACTCCGCGGCACGATCGAGTCGATCGCGGGGTCGACCCTCGTCGTCCGTGGCATCTCGTTTGTCGTCGGCGCCCAGACGTGGATCGATGGCGGACAGGGCACACCGTTCCCGGTTGCCAACCTCGAAGCCGGCATGCAGGTCGCGCTGTCGGGCGCGCCCCAGGAGAACGGCAGCTACGCGGCTCGCTGGATCCAGGTCCAGTCCGGCAACGAAGACCGCAACATCCGGCTCTTCGGGGGCGTCGTCGAAGCCAATGCCGACCAGCGGGTGCTGGTGATCCGGAACCACCGGATCTTCCTGAATGAACATGCGCAGATCGTGGGTGCCCAGTACGAGCCCATCTCGTTCGCCGGCCTCCCGGTCAACGGGCAAGTGATGGTGTGGGGCTGGATGCAGCCGGATGGCAAGATCGAGGGCTGGCGTGTGGAAGTGCGCAACCCCGAGCAGGAGGAGTTCTTCCTGACGGGCGCCCTCAGCGAGATCGACGGCGCCACCCTCACGGTGGGCGGCGTCCAGTTCGTGACGACGGCCGAGACGTTCGTAGTGGCGCCTGACGTAGGCAACATCTCGTTCGACAACCTCTTCGCCGGCCTCATTGTCGAGGTGTCGGGCGGTGTCGGCGCCGAGGGCCAGCTGCTGGCGAAGAAGATCCAGGTCTACACCCTGGACCCCCGCGTCGCGCTGGAGATCCGCGGCATCGTGAGCGAACTCGAGGACGGCCGTTTCGAGCTGGCCGGCATCCCGGTCGAATACGATCCGCGGACCTTCGTACTCGACGGCAACAACCGCCCGATCGACCCGTCGGTCATCCAGGATAATAACAACGTCGATGTCATCGTCCTCGAAGGAGCCGGCGATGCGCTGCTCGCGCGGTTCGTCCAAGTGTTCGACCTCATCCGCGACGAGAAATCGCTCGTGGACCGGATCGAAACGCTGGGTGGGGGCACCTTCTCGATGCGTGGCTACACCTTCCGGGTGGATGCCACGACCGTGATGGAGGACCCGCTGGGCAACCCGATGCGGTTTGCCGACCTCTTCGAGCGCATGCGCGTCGAGGTGAATGCGGTGGAAGAAGGCAACGGCGTCTTCCTCGCCCGCAAGGTGATCGCCCGTCCGCGCGACCAAAAGCTGACAGGTACGCTGACAGCGGTATCCGCATCCGCGATCGGCATCGCCGGCTTGAGCGTCACGGTCGACGTGTCGACCGTCGTGACCAACGCCGACGGGGACGAGATCGACGTGACCGACCTTGTGGCCGGCCAGACGATCAACCTGACGTTTGTGCCCGGCGCCGGCGGCATTCCGGTGGCCACGGCCATCACGCTGCTGCCCCGTTTGGAGGACGAAGTGGTCCTCAGTGGCTCGATGGAAGCGGCATTCGGTCAGCTGTTCGTGGTGCTGGGCCGCCGCTTCCAGGTGATTCCGAACACGGTATTCCTGGACGAGTCGAAGAACCCCATAACGATGGGTAACTTCATCGTCGGCGAGGCGGTCCGTGTCCGCGGCTTGCTCCTGGCCGGCGACGACCTTGTGGCGTTGCAGGTGCAGAAACTGGGCGAAGAGGCTACCGACGTGCGCGTCGAAGGCCCGATCGTCTCCGTCAGTTCGAGCGTGCTCGAAGTGATGAACATCTTCTTCTTCATCAACAACGAGTCGCTGTTCATCGACCTCAATGGTGAGGAGACGGACGTCAACGCGTTTGCCGAGGGGCAGACCGTGATGGTCATTGCCGAAGGCCAGCCTAACGGCACGCTGTTGCTCAAGCGCGTCTCGGTGCAGAACGTGTCACTCAGCCAGGGCGAGATCGGGAATATCGAGGGCGATCAGTTCTCTATGTTTGGCACCACGTACCGGGTCGATGAAAACACGATCGTGCTGGGCGACGAAAACGCGCAGCTCGATCTGGCGAACCTGGGTGAAGGCCAGTATGTCGAGGTTCGCGGCACCGCGAGCGCCGATGGCAGCGTGGCCGGCAAAACCGGCGCTGCGATCCTGGTCTCCAAGGTAAAGATCATCGACGCCGAAGGTTCGGGCGAATACGAGCTGGATTCCAACACGTCGCCGGTGGCGACCGAGAAGGAAACCCTGCCGGAGACGTTCGAACTCGAGCAGAACTACCCGAATCCCTTCAATCCCGTGACCACCATCCGTTTTGCGCTCCCGCAGAACACGCGGGTCACGCTGAAGGTGTTCGACGTCGTAGGCCGCGAAGTACAGACGCTCGTTTCGAGCGAACTGACGGCCGGCACGTACGACGTGCAGTGGAACGGCCGCAACCAGGCTGGCCTGCCGGTGGCCTCCGGCGTCTACCTGTACCGCCTGGATCTGGGCACTCAGGTGATGACGCGGCGGATGGTGCTGGTGAAGTGATTGGGAGGTTGCATGTTTGCAGGTTACAGGTTGCAGGTTGGTTGTCCTGAAGCCTGACCATCAAGTCTACGGCAGCCTCATGACAAGCCGGCCGTTCCCTTCGGGGGGCGGCCGGCTTTGTTTTTTGGGGGGCCCCGGGGGGTTATGTTGTATCTTCAGAATCTGTTGAGATTTCCACAACCCAATGCATAGTCATCCCCGCGCAGGCGGGGATCCAGCCCTCAGACTGGCATTTTTCTGGGTCCCCGCCTGCGCGGGGATGACTTGCTCATTACGCAAAACGCAAATCTCAACCGTTTCTCATCGCGTCATCCTCTTTACGACCGCTTCATCCAGACTTATGGCACACTCCAATCTCGGCCTCGTCGTATCCGCAGGCGTCCTCGTTATTCTACTGGCCGGTTGCGGCGGGACGCGTCAGATTCAGACGGCGCCGCCCCGGCCGGCGCCGGCGGCGGTGCGGTCGGCTGAGGTAAACGGGCAGATGGCACTGCTGACGATCGACGTGGTGGTGGGGGAGAGCGCCCTGCCGGCGGATGCGCGGGCGCTGCGGTTTCGGGTGGATCAGGTGCGGGTTAAGCCTCGGGGTGGGGTATGGGAGACGTACCCGGCGGATGTGAATAGTTTCGAGATCGCGGCGACGCGGCGGGCCGGCAGCAAGACGATCTTCTCGACCCGGATACCGCCGCAGCGGTACGATTCCCTGGGCCTGGTGCTCAGCGACGTGTTTGTGCTGTACGACGAAAACGCCGGCGGGCCGCTCACGATGGCGCGGGACCGGCCTATTGAACTGGGGGTCGCGCTGGATGCCCGGGCGGAGACCCCGCTGCGGGCCGAGTTGACGATCGAGCCGGGGGCGTCGCTGACGCAGGATGCCGCCTGCCGTTGGTTTTTCCTGCCGTTCTGGACGGTGCGTGTGGAATAAGTCCTTTAGACCGTCTCGGAGGCGCTCACCGCCTCGACGCGGGTGATCCGCGGGATGGTCCGCTTCAGTGCCTGTTCGATGCCGGCGCGTAGCGTCATCGTGCTCATCGGGCAGGTGCCGCAGGCCCCGAGCAGTTCCAGTTCGACCACATAGTCCGGCGTGACCGTCAGGAGGCGCACTGAACCGCCGTCCGCCATCAGGTACGGGCGAATCATGTCCAGCGCTTCTTCGATCTGCTGGCGCAACACCGGATCCGAACCCGGGTCGGGGACGCCGGCCGGAGTGCCGTGTCCTGGGTTCATAAACTGATCAGACATACGTTCTTGCGGTTTGCGGGCTCGTGAGGTCAGGTTTAACCAGTCCTCACGGAAAAAGATCGCGGACACCCCCTTAGTCCTCCTTCTTCAGGAGTGCGATCCCGATGTCCGGGAAGTCAGTGATGAGGCCATCGACTCCCAGCGCCTTGAGGCGCACCATATCCTCGAGCAGGTTCACCGTCCAGGGCAGAACGAGTACCTGGCGGGCGTGTGCTTCGGTGACGAGTTCTTCGGTGACGAGGCTGTAGTGGGGGCTATAGATCTGGGGGGTGAAGCCCAACGCGTCGATATTGCCGCGGAAGCCGCGGTCCTCGTCGGTGCCGACGAGGAGGGCGAGGCGGATGTTCGGGTTGAGGCGGCGCGTTTCGCGCAGGGTGCGGACGTCGAAGGATTGGATGGTGGCCCGGTCCAGGATTTCCGCCTCGTACAGCACCTCGTGAAGCAGCTGGGTAAAGAGCGCCGGCTCGGGATGGTAGATCCGGTCGGTTCGTGGCGTCGACTTCGTTTCAATGTTGTAAAAAATAGCCGGTAGGTTATGCGCCTGTACGTAGGCTTCGGCGGCCGCGATGACATCCTTAAGCAATGGCTTAATGACTCGCATGGGTACTTGATCGGGAAACCGAATATTGCCGCGGCTGCCGCAGTCGTACCGGGCGATCTCCTTGTAGGTCATCTCGAACAACTTGTAGGCATCGCGGCGGTCCGGCGGCACGGGTTGTCCATCGGGGCGCGTGCAGAGGTCGGCCTCGAACCAGGGGTCGTGGGAAACGACGACCTGGAGGTCCTTCGAGATCACAACATCCATTTCCAGGGTGGTGACGCCGATATCGAGCGCCTTGAGGAAGGCCGGGATCGAGTTTTCCGGCAGCAGCCCCCGGGCGCCGCGGTGGCCCTGGAGGTCGAATAAAGGGAGTGGACGTGGGGCTAACGTATCGGCCATAGGTACAGCTATACCACGATTACACGTGAGCGAAAGGAGGCAAATAAGGGTATATAGCCCGCGTGTCATGTCGAATGTGTGTCGGTCTGGTAGCCGGAATATAAAAAGACCGCGCTAATTCTGCCGGCGGCTTGCAAATAAGAGAAAGTTTTTATCTATGAGTGCTTGTCGTCTATGTATATCCACCGCACGAGAGCCGGCCAATCTGTATTCAGCGCTCTTCATTCCCCCCGCGGGTGGGTATCCGATGGATCGATCGCCTCTTCATCGCGACCCGGAGCCGAGTGCGGTCCGATCTTGCACATCTTCGGCCATGTCGCATCGCGCCTACACTCCCTTTCTTCGAAATGAAAGGGGTCTCCATGATTCTCGGTAGTTTCCAGCGAAGCATAGTCGCGTATGGATCGATCACGTCCGCTATTCAAAGTTGCGCAATTATTTAACATTGGTTCGAGCCCCGCCGGCGGCGACGGGGATTGGGTAGGAGGCGACCCGCGGGTGGCCGTCGCCGGCGTGCCCTATGAAGGGCTGGACCATGTGCTACTGTTTCTGAGCGACGCCGTCGCCCTGGTGGATATGTGCGGCCGGGTGCTCCAGTGGAATCCCGCCGCGGAGCGGCTGTTTGGATGGAGTCCGTCCGAGGCCATCGGACGCACGATCGACGACGTGCTCCCCACCTGGTACCCGTTTGAAGAAGACGCCAACTTGTTGGGCATGGTGCACCGCGACGGCGCGTGGAGCGGCGAGGTGATCCAGAAAGGGCGCGATGGGGGGCTGTTGAAGACGATGGCTTCGCTGACGCTGTTGCGGGGCGACTCCGGCCACTGGTCGCGCGCCCTCCTCACCTTCCGCTCGATTCGCGAGATTCGAGAGCTGGATCATACGGGTGAAGAGCAGTTGCTGAGCAGCCCGTGGCGCAAGCTCGTCGAAAATCATCCGGAGCCGATTGCAATCCTCCAGTTTGGGGACATCATCCACGTCAACCCGGCCTGCGCGTCGCTGCTGGGGGTGTCGAACCCCGGGGCGTTGCAGGGGCGATCGTTGTACGACTTTTTCCCTGCCGAGGAAGCCGGGGACGTGCGCCGGGCAATGGCCCTGGTCGAAGCCGGCCGGACGCTCCCCAGCGTGGAACACCGGCTGCGGAGGGAAGGGGGTGAGGAGCGCATCGTGCGCTCGCGCGCCGTCCCGCTGTTGATCGATGGGCAGTCTGTCGTCCAGGCCGTGTTACACGACATCACCGAGCAGAAACGCGCCGAAAACGCCCTCGCCCGGAGCGAGCAGCGGTTTCAGGCGGTATTCGACCGCGCCGGCATCGGCATCGCCATCGCCGACCCGAGCACCCGCCTGCTCGCTACCAACCCGGCCTTCCAGCATATGCTCCAGTACTCGGCCACCGAACTCTCGCGGTTCTCGTGTCGGGACCTCACGTATGCCGAAGACCTGACGATCTACAACCATTTCGTGCAGCAGGTGCACGATGGCGAAATGGATCGCTTTCACATGGAGAAGCGCCTCCAGCGTAAGGACGGCGCCTACGCATGGGGCAGCGTGGTCGCGACGGCCATTCGACGCGAAGACGATGAACTGGAGTACTTCATCTTAATGGTGGAGGACATCTCGAAGCGCAAGAAGACGGAGGAGGAGCTGATCGCGGCGCGCAGCAAGGCCGAGGAGATGACGCTCCTCAAATCTTCCTTCCTCACCAATATGAGCCACGAGATCCGGACCCCCCTGACCGGCATCATCGGGTTCGCCTCGATCCTCGCCGAAGAGGTGTCCGAAGAACACCGTGAACTCATCGACCTCATCGAACAAAGCGGCCACCGGTTGTTACAAACCCTGAACGCAATCCTCGACCTCTCCATGCTCGAATCGGGCACGCTGAAAGTAAAACCGCAAGAACTGAACATCGTCGACGAAGTGCAGGCGCTGATGTCGCAACTGGCGATGCAGGTCCAGGAAAAAGGCCTTTTCCTGACGTTCTCCTGCGAACACGAGGACATCCGCGCGATCATCGATCGCACGAGCCTGGACCGGATCATCAACAACCTGATCAGCAACGCCATCAAATTCACGCCGGAGGGCGGCATCGAAGTCACGATGCAGCCGCAGGGGGATCGGGTGGAGATCCGCGTGGTCGATTCTGGCATCGGGATCGAAGATGGGTTCTTGCCTTACGTGTTCGACGCGTTTCGGCAGGAGAGCACCGGCATGGCGCGCTCTTTCGAAGGCAACGGCCTCGGGCTGACGATCACGAAGCGGCTGGTGGCATTTATGGGGGGGGATATTCAGGTGGAGAGCACGCCCGGCCGCGGTAGCGTCTTTACGGTGTCGCTCCCGATGGAGCGTGTGGCGCAGCCGGGTATCGAAGTGTCCGACGCCGGCCTCCGGTACCGTCCGGCCCCGGGGGGCCGCAGCCGGCCCCGTGTGCTCGTCCTCGAAGACAACCGCGATGCCCGCGTGCTGCTCCAAAAGTTTCTCGCCGATCGGTACGAAGTCGCCCTCACCTCGCGCGAGGATCAGGCCCTTGAGGCGGCAAGCCACCAGCAGTTCGATGTCGTTCTGATGGATATAAACCTGGGCGGCAACCGCACGGGCGTCGATGCGTTGCGTGCGTTGCGGCACCTGTCCCAGTACGAAGCAGTGCCTGTCGTGGCCCTGACGGCCTACGCCATTTCCGGAGACCGCGAGCGGTTTTTGTCTCAGGGTTTCGACGGATATCTGGGTAAGCCGCTGACACGCAAGGACCTCTACCAGGTGATCACCCAGGTGCTCGATCAGCCCAATCGTACCCGACTCCCACCCCCCAACAACCCGACCCGGCATGCGCGTCCTACTCGTTGAAGACGATCAGATCACCCAGCGATTTCTGGTGCGCATCGTGGAATCGCGGGGGCACACCGTGGATTCGTTTTCGGATGCGGAGAAGGCATGGGAGGCCTATCAGAAAGGGTTTTATCCCTTGCTGTTGCTGGACTGGATGCTGCCCGGGATGAGCGGGCTGGACCTGTGCCGCAACGTTCGGAATTCACCGCAGGGGCCGTTCAGTATCGTCCTCGTCGTCACGGCCATGAACGAGGCGGAGCACCTCGAGGCGGTGCTCGAAGCCGGCGCCGACGACTACATCGCCAAGCCCATCGCGCAGAAGCTGATGAACGTGCGCCTGGCCGTCGCGGAGCGGCGTGTCGATAACATCCTCCAACACAAGGAGGCCGAAGAGCAACGTCGGCTCCTCGCGACGGCCGTCCGCAGCAGCGGTGAGGGGATGTTCATCACCACCGCTGAAAACGAGGAAGAGAGCCCGCGCATCGTCTACGTCAACGAGAGCATGGCGACAATGACCGGTTACACCCGAGACGAGTTGTTGCACCAGCCGATCGAGATCTTCGAGGGGCCGGAAACGAACCGGGACGTGCTCGCCGAAATGGGTGGGGAGCTGGTGCGGGGCGAGGCGTTTTTCGCCGAAATCCTCCTCTATAAAAAGGACCACAGCCGCATTCTGGTGCGCTGGCAGATTTCGCCCGTACGCGACGACACCGATCGCATCACGCATTATGTGTCCGTGCTGCGGGACATTACCGAGACGCGCCGGCTCGAACGCGAACTGGTCGAGATCAGCGAACGCGAGCAGCGACGAATCGGACGCGACCTGCACGACGGCCTCGGCCAGCAGCTCACCGGCCTCGCGTTTATGGCGCGAAGCCTCGAACGGAAGCTCCAGGATATCGACGAGGATGCCGCGCGAGCCGCGATGACCATCGCCGAGCTGGTCAACGATACCAAGTCCCAGGCCCGCATCCTCGCCCGCGGGCTGGTGACGGTGGATCTCGCCGGCACAGGCATCGTCCGCGCCCTCGAGGACCTGGCCGCGAACACCGAACAGATGTCCGCCATCCCCTGTACGGCCGATTGCCACATCGACACCCCGCTGTGGGACGAAACGGTGGCCACTCACCTCTATCGGATCTGCCAGGAAGCCGTAAACAACGCCATCAAACACAGCGGCGCGACGCACGTCAACATCGAACTCAACCAGGATGGTCACCAGCTGCTGTTGGCCGTGCGCGACAACGGGGCCGGCATTGCCTCCACCACTCCGGTCGATGGCGGCATGGGACTTCGGATCATGGAGTTCCGCGCGCAGATGATTAACGCAACACTAAATATCCGTCCCCGCGTACAGGGCGGCACGCTCGTTTTGTGCAGCCTTGTATATCCAGGAGTTTTAGCGCATACTAAAGAAGTCCTCACCTCGTAGCCAGGTCATGCCCATCATGCAACACCATTCCTACGCGCCTCCCATCGCCTCCGCCGCGATTCCGATCAAAGAGCCGGTCCGAAAACGCATCCTCGTGGTCGACGACCACCCTATCGTCCGCCAGGGCCTCGCGCAGTTCATCAACCAGGAACGCGACATGACCGTCTGCGGCGAGGCGTCCGACGGGTTCGAGGCGATGACCGCGATCGAGCAGGCCATGCCGGACCTCGTGATCGTGGATATTCAAATGGAGGGCATCAACGGGATGGACCTCGTGCGCAACATCAAGGCGCAGTATCCGGATCTGCCGATGCTGATGTTGTCGATGCACGACGAGAGCCTCTATGCCGAGCGCGCGCTCCGCGCCGGCGCCCGCGGCTACGTGATGAAGCAGGAAGACCCACGTAACGTGATCCACGCCATCCGCCGGGTATTGAAGGGCGAGGTGTATGTGAGCGATCAAGCCGCCTCCAAGATCCTCAAACTGCTCTCGGGAGGATCGGACAACGCATCGCCCGTCGACCGCCTCAGCAATCGCGAGCTGGAGGTGCTCCGTATGATCGGTGAAGGCTACCGCACCCGCCACATCGCCGAGAAGTTCTCGCTAAGCACCAAAACCGTCGAGTCGTACAAAGCACGCCTCAAGCAAAAGCTCGTCCTGAAAGACGCCGCCGAGCTCGCCCGCTACGCCGCCGAATGGGTGAAAGACGCGCGGAAAGCGTGATAACAAGGTAAAAGTGAAAAGTAAAAAGTTAAAAGTGGGGAGCGGGGGTGTAAGGGGGGAGGTGATCGAGGGCCGGCTTAAAATGGATCCATTTCGCTAACGAGGCGTTAGTCGAACAGCTTTTTCGTGAGCCCGATGTGGGCGCCAGTACGGTTGTGATTACCGGGCGTCGGATATGGCTTTTTGCAGCTGACTCGGGGCGCTGTCTGACTCGTTAGCAGGTTTATGGAGCAGGAACTGAATCGGATCATCCCGATCAATATCGAGGACGAGATGAAGTCCTCGTACATCGATTATTCGATGTCGGTCATCGTTAGCCGGGCGCTGCCCGACGTGCGCGACGGCCTGAAGCCGGTCCACCGGCGCGTGTTGTACGGGATGAGTGAGTTGGGAATGACCCCCGGCGCGGCGTACAAAAAGAGCGCGCGTATCGTCGGCGAAGTGCTGGGTAAGTACCATCCGCATGGGGACTCGGCGGTATACGACACGATGGTCCGTATGGCGCAGGATTTTTCCATGCGCTACCCGCTGGTCGACGGCCAGGGCAACTTCGGCTCGGTGGATGGGGACTCGGCGGCGGCCATGCGGTACACCGAGGCGCGCATGACGCGCATGGCGGACGAGATGTTGAAGGATATCGGGAAGGAGACGGTCGACTTCCAGGATAACTTCGACGGCTCGCTGCAGGAGCCGCAGGTGTTGCCGGCCGCGATCCCGAATCTACTCGTCAACGGCACCGACGGCATCGCCGTCGGCATGGCCACCAAAATTCCGCCCCACAACCTGGGCGAGGTGGTTTCGGGCATTATCGCGTACATCGACAATAACGACATCGAGATCAAGGAGTTGATGGCGCACATTCCGGCGCCCGACTTCCCGACCGGGGGCACGATCTACGGGTACTCGGGCGTCCAGAGCGCCTACCTCACCGGCCGCGGCCGGGTGGTGATCCGGGCCAAGATCCGCGAGGAAGAGATGGCCGGCGGCCGCTCCTCGCTCATCATCGACGAAATCCCCTATCAGGTCAATAAGAGCGCGCTGCTCGAAAAAATCGCGTTCCTCGTCCGCGAAAAGCGGATTGAAGGCATCAGCGACCTGCGCGACGAGAGCGACCGCGACGGCATGCGCGTGGTCGTCGAACTCAAACGCGACGCCGTCCCGCTCGTCGTCGAGAACCAACTCTACAAGTTCACCGCCTGCCAGCAAACCTTCGGCGTCAACATCGTGGCGCTCGTCGAGGGCCGGCCGCGGACGCTGAACCTGAAGGACCTCATCCGGCACTACGTAGACCACCGCCACGTCGTGGTCGTACGCCGCACCCAGTACGAACTGCGCAAAGCCCAGGAACGTGCGCATGTGCTGCAAGGACTGGTTATCGCGCTCGATCACCTCGACGCGGTCATCACCATCATCCGCTACTCGCAGGATACCGAAGGCGCCCGGAATAACCTCATGCATGGGGTCTTTCCGTCTGAACTCACCGCCGGCCAGCTCGAACGCTTCGGCCTGCCTACCCACGGCGATCCGTTATTCACCCTTTCCGAGATTCAGGCCCAGGCCATCCTGGACCTCCGCCTCAGCCGGCTCACCGGCCTCGAACGCCAGAAGATCGAAGATGAGCTGCGCGATGTGCTGGCGGAAATCCAGCGCCTCGAAGGCATCCTCGACAACCGCGAACTGCGCCTCCAGATCATCAAGGACGAACTCCTCGTCATCAAGGAGAAATACAGCGACGCCCGCCGGACGGATATCGACTTCACCGGCGGCGGAGACATCATTATCGAGGACCTCATTGAGGCGGACCAGGTGGTGGTGACGATCTCCCACCAACTGCTGATCAAACGCACCAGCTCGTCTGAATTCCGCGCTCAGGGCCGCGGTGGCGTCGGTCAGCGAGGTAGCGGCATGCGCGATGAGGACTTTGTCGAGCACATCTTCACGCCGTTTAACCACGACTACCTCCTGTTCTTCACCGACCACGGCAAGTGCTTCTGGCTGCGTGTATTCGAGATCCCCGAAGGCAGCCGCACCAGCAAGGGCCGTTCGATCCGCAACCTCATCCAGATCGCGCCCGAGGACCGGATCCGCGCCGTGCTCGCCGTCAGCAAGCCGGACTTCCAGGACGACGCGTTCCTCAACAGCCACTTCGTGATGATGGCCACGCTGCGCGGCCAGGTCAAGAAGACGTCGCTCGAAGCCTTCAGCCGGCCCCGCGCCGACGGCATCATCGCCATCGCGATCGACGAGGGCGACCAGCTCCTCGAAGCCCAGATCACCGGCGGAAGCGCGCAGGTGATCCTCGCGGCCTCCAGCGGCCGCAGCGTCCGCTTCCACGAAGGCGACGCCCGCCCCATGGGCCGCAACACCCGCGGCGTGCGCGGCATCGCACTCGGCGAAGGCGAAGCGGCCGTCGGGATGACGATCTTCGAAAACGACGACGACCGCTCGGTCCTCGCCATCAGCGCGAACGGGTACGGCAAACGCAGTCCGCTGGACGACTACCGCATCCAGACCCGCGGCGGAAAGGGTATCCTGACGATCAAAACCACCCCCAAAACGGGACCGCTGGTGGCGCTTAAAGGCGTTCACGACACCGACGACCTCATGATCGTGACCACAAACGGCCTCATGATCCGGATGGATGTCGCCTCGATCCGCATGCTGGGCCGCAATACCCAGGGCGTGCGCCTGATCAGCATCAAGGACCAGGACGCCATCGCGGACGTCACCCGCATCGCCTTCCTGGAAGTGGAGGACGCCGGACTGGCGGAACCCATTGAGCCGGGTGAATCCACCGAGCCGGGTGATTTCACCGAGCCAGAGGCGATCGAATAGGGGGCGAGCGTGCGGCACTCGGGTAGCACCCGGCCGCCGTTGAAAACGGGTGGTCACCGGATAAGCATTTCTGCGAAGCGCCACGCACCCACCCATAGGGCGATTATTTCATCAGCGTAATGGCCTGCCAGTCGCGAAACGACTCGCCTTCGACGCCTACGAGGTAGACCCCGCTCGGCAGGCCGGCGGCGTCGACGGTGAACCGGTGGGCCTGATGGGCGTCGAGGGCGGCGTCGTGGAGATCCAGGACGCGGGCGCCGAGCACGTTGTATACCGCGATGCGTACGTGTTGCGCGGATTGCACGGCCACGGTGAACTGCGTGTGTGGGTTAAACGGATTCGGGAAGGGGGCGGAGATGGCGTACGGTGTGGTCGTTCGCACCTCACGCTCGATCGTGGCGCTGTAGGCGAACGCCCCGTCGAAGTCTACCTGCCGCAACCGAAAGCGATGCCGGCCCGGCTCCAGGCCCGGGATGAGGAAGGAGTACCGCAGCGGATCCGACGTCGTGCCGGCGCCGGCCACGAATCCGATACGCACAAAATCGTCGCCGGCGGCGGCGTGTTCGACGGCGAAGCCCGCGCTATTCGTTTCACCCGCCGTCTCCCAATGGAGCCGCACCTCGGCTCCATCGACGACGCCGTCGAAGGCGACCAGTTCGACGGGCAGTAGGTCCAGACACGCATCGGTGAGCGGCCACCCCATATCCTCTAATATCCCACACGTCACGGCGCCGATGGCGTGTACGGCCTCGTCGTTGCCCAGGGAAGGCGTCATCAGGGCGTCGGCCGTGCCATTGAAGGTCGCCTCGTCCAGGTGCGAAAAGCTGGAGCCGCCGTCCCACTCCGCGGGCGCGAAGAGGCGGGCGGCGCCCGCGCCGGTCGCGTATCGGGTCGACGGCCCGTCGAAGAACACCCCTCCACCGGAAAGACCCAGGAAGGCATTGCCGAGGGTGGCGGAATTGGCGGGGAAGCCGGCGGATAGGAGGGGCGAGCCGGTGGATGCCGCGTTGGTGGCGAACCGATCGTAGATGCCCGGCGGATCCGAGAAACAACCGTTGCCGGCGGTGCCGTCGCATTCGATGGCCCCGCCGCTGCCGGCGCCGTCATCCCAGTCGGCCGTACCTGTGAAGCCCAGGCCGTGGCCGATTTCATGCAAGACCACGCTGACGAAGTCGACCTGATTCGCGCCCGGGTTCGCGTCCACGCCGAAGTACCACAGGTCCGAGCCGGGGTCGTCGCAGGCGCGATTGAAGCGGGCAACGATGTCCGCCGAGCCGGGGACGAAGTTCGAGCCGATGATCGCCTCGACCTGGGCGATCGGGTAGAAGGTGTCCGCTTCGCCGGCCCCAAAGTCGCTGATGAAAAAGGTCGGGCCGGCGGCGCCAAGCGTGACGCCGTCAGTGATGTCGCACCCTCCGAAGCTTGCCCACGTGGCGTCCACAAAGATGGTTACGGCGGACTCGATGTGCGTACTCCAGATATCGAGCGCCGCCAGAAAGGCGGTTTTGGCGTCCTCGGGCCACGGGTCCTCCGCCGCGGCGTCGAGGAAGTTGACGCTGAAGACCACGCTGGCCGCACCCGTTTGACTGGCTGCCGGCCGTGCGACGGAGTGGCCAACGTGTTCACCCGTGGCATGCAGGGTGCAAATGGCCTCGGGCGGAGGAGCGAGATGGAGTTGAGCGCCTGCGGGGAGCTTGTTCTGCGCAACGACAGGAAGTGACAAGACGCTGATGAGCACCAGCGCCGGCAGGAACGAACGTTTCATGGGGATCACAGGCTGTGGATTCTACCTGTCTATCCCTCGCTCCGTTTGATGCTCGGTGCTGGAAAAAAGTATGGGGATGTGGCTACCGCTCCACTTTCGCCAGAGCCTCGCCGAGCGTTTGCATCCCGAGGTCAATTTCGGCCGGCGTGATGGTGAGGGGCGGGCGGAAGCGGACCGAATGCGTGCCGCATCCGAGGACCAGGACGCCCTGGTGGTAGGTCTCATCGAGAAACCGATTGCGGGAGGCGGCATCGGGCAGGTCGAACGCGCACATGAGACCACGGCCGCGTACGTTGGATACCGAGGGGTGCCGCTCGGCGAAGGCGTGGAGCTGCTTGAGCAGGTGCGCGCCCGTCGAGGCCGCGTTTTCGACGAGTCGATCTTCTTCGATGACCTCCAGGATGCGGTCGAAGCGGACCATGTCGACCAGGCCGCCGCCCCAGGTCGAGTTGATCCGGCTGGCCGTCTTGAAGACATGGCCCTCCACTTCATCGAGCTTGGGGCCGGCGAGGATGCCGCACACCTGCGTCTTCTTACCGAACGCGATGATGTCCGGCTCGACGCCGATCGCCTGGTGCGCCCAGAACGAGCCGGTGATGCCGACCCCGGTCTGCACTTCGTCGAACACGAGGAGGGTGTCGTTTTCGTGCGCCAGGTCCTTGAGCTGCTGCAGAAACGCGGTGCGGAAGTGATTGTCGCCGCCTTCGCCCTGAATGGGCTCGATGATGACACAGGCGATATCGTCCTTCAGCTCGCGGAAATAGGTCTTGGCCTGGGCCAGCGCCATGGCTTCCGCGCGTTTTACCTGCTCCAGACGCTCGTCGTTCAAGGGGAACGAGAGTTTCGGATTGAGGATACGCGGCCAGTCGAATTTGGGGAAATACTGCGTCTTGCGCGGGTCGGCCGTGTTCGTGAGCGACAGCGTATAGCCCGTGCGGCCGTGGAAGGCCTGGTCGAAATGCAGCACCTGCTGGCCCACTTCCCGTCGGTAGCCCTTCCGGAAGTTGTGACGGACCTTCCAGTCGAAGGCCGTTTTGAGCGTGTTTTCGACGGCAAGCGCCCCACCCGAAACGAAGAAGGCGTAGGGGAGATACGACGGGATGCCGACACGGCTGAACGTGTCGAGGAAACGGGCCATGTGGACCGTGTACACATCCGAGTTCGTGATCTTGTTGGTCGCTGCTTCCATGAGCCGCTTCGTGTAGCCGGCGTCGTTGAACATCTTGGGATGATTCATCCCGAGCGCGTTGGAGGCAAAAAAGCCGAAGAAGTCGATGAACCGCTGTCCGGTCGACTCATCGATCAGGTGTACTCCCTGGCTTTTTTCCATATCCAACACCAGATGCAGGCCATCGGTGAGCATGTGGCGGGACAGGGTGGAGCGGACGTTTTGCGCGGTGATGGTTTGTGTATCTATAACCGTATGCATAGGCTCTGGCAGCGAATGATGCTGGGGAACGATCGGAGTGTCAACCCGGGTGCCTCAGGCGCCCGTTTTTTGGGCAATTAGGGGCTCGGGGGAGTCTCCTCGAAGGGGGATCATTATCGACGGGAAAGGGTAGCCACGTCAAGTTACTCGAGGTCGTTATGGCTACCCTCAACCATCGGCCTCGGGGCCTCTGGGTTTAGCCGGCCAGTCGCCTGTTCCGAAGATTCCAGCCGGGACGGCCAGGGCTGGTGGCGACCCCATCGCACGCGAATTTCCGACGATGATACCGTATGTCTAACACTCCCTTGACGAATACGGGCGCTAAAAAGCCCTTGCATCCGGGAGAGGTTTCGCTCAAGCAGGTTAAAAAAGAGCCGCTCCTTCCAACGGGCGATGGGGATTCCGGTTTCTTTGAGCTGCCGGTGATCGAGAAACCCGATATCGCCAACGAGCGGGGTCGCCGGCCGGACTGGCTCCGCGTCAAGCTCCCCTACGGCGAGACCTATAAGCAGTTGGTGGACATCATCGACTCCCACCAGCTCCACACCGTCTGCCAGAGCGCGCGCTGCCCCAACATGGGCGAATGCTGGACGGCCGGAACGGCCACCTTCATGATCCTTGGCAACGTGTGCACCCGGTCCTGTGGCTTCTGCGCCGTGGCGACGGGCCGGCCGGACGAGGGGCTCGATTGGGACGAACCGCGCCGGGTCGCGGACGCTGTGCGCCTCATGGGCCTCAAACACGCCGTCGTCACCAGCGTCAACCGCGACGAACGCAAGGACGGCGGCGCGCCGATCTTCGCCGAGACCATACGCCTGATCCGCGACTACCAGCCCGGGTGCACCGTCGAGGTGCTCATCCCGGACTTCCGCGGCATCTGGGACGCGCTGGACGCCGTGCTCGACGCCCGCCCCGAACTGCTCAACCACAACGTCGAAACCGTCCCGCGCCTCTACCGGCGCGTCCGCCCCCAGGCCAACTACCAGCGATCCCTCGATGTGCTCAAGCGCGCGAAGGACCAGGGGTTGCGGACAAAAAGCGGCATCATGGTCGGCCTCGGGGAAACGCGCGAAGAGGTCCTGGCGTTGATGGACGACTTCGTGACGATCGGGCTCGACGTGATGACCATCGGCCAGTACCTCCAGCCTACGCGCATGCATCTCCCCGTGGAGGCCTTTATCCACCCGGACGTGTTCGTGGAATACAAACAGGCCGGCGAGGCGAAGGGCATCGAACACGTGGAAAGCGGGCCGCTCGTGCGGTCGTCCTACCACGCCGAACGCCACGTATAACTCCTCCTTACTTCTGAACACTTGTTGAATCGAATAACCCCATGTCGGTAGAACGTACCCTGACCATTTTGAAGCCCGATTGCGTGCGCAAGGAGCTGATCGGCGATGTGACGCGGATGATCCAGAAAGCCGGCTTCAAAATCCGCGCGATGAAGTTGATCAAACTCAGCCTCACCGAAGCCGAAGGCTTCTACGCCGTCCACCGCGCTCGCCCGTTTTTCGGCGAACTGACAGCGTTTATGTCCAGCGGCCCCTGTGTGCCGATGGTCCTCGAAAAGGCCAATGCGGTGGCGGACTTCCGCACGCTGATCGGCGCCACAAACCCGGCGCAGGCCGCGGAGGGTACCATCCGCAAGCTCTTCGCCGATTCGGTCGGCGAAAACATCATCCACGGATCGGACTCCGTCGAAAACGCCCGCATCGAAGCGGCCTATTTCTTCCCCGAGTACGAGATCGTGTCGAATAGTTAAGGGCAGGGTCGAGGTCGACGCCTGAAGTTTTTGACGTTCACCGTTGATCCGATACGTTTACTGTAGCGACTGCTGCAGGTGGAATCCTTGCTGAGACGCCCCACCGGGGCGTCTCTACACAAGGGGATGTGCCGCTTATCGCAGGACACTCGGCCATACAAGGGATCATCGGAAAACCGAAGGAGCATGCATACGGCGTACGTTCGTTTGGTTGTCGCCGCGCTGGCACTCCTTGCCGGCTGCGCCAGTCCCGCTCCCCTGCCGGAAGCGATGCCGCCGGCCCCGACGCGCATCCGTACCGGCGCCGAGGTACTGGCCGATGAAGGGTTTGCCCGGCTGGCTGGTCTGCGCGTTGGCCTCATCGCGAACCACACATCGCGCGTCGACTCCACCCATCTGGCCGATCGGCTCCACGCCGCGGGGGGGATCGAACTGGTTGCGCTTTTTGGCCCTGAACATGGCATCCGCGGCGACGCGGTGGCGGGCGCCTATGTGGAAGGAAGCCGCGACTCATCGACTGGCGTGCCGGTCCACAGCCTGTACGGTCGTCGGACCAAACCCACGCCCGAGCAACTGGCCGGCATCGACGTGCTGCTATTCGATATCCAGGATATTGGTGCGCGCTTTTACACCTACATATCGACGATGGGGCTCGCCATGCAAGCAGCGGCGGCGGCCGACATCCCGTTCTACGTACTCGATCGCCCCAACCCGCTCGGCGGCGTCCTTGTAGAAGGGTTCGTCCTGGAGCCCGAATACACTTCGTTCGTCGGCGCCTACCCGATCCCGGTCGTCCACGGCCTCACGGTGGGGGAACTGGCGCGGATGATCCAGGGTGAAGGCTGGATGGAAGGCATCGAGGCGCTCGATCTCCACGTGGTGCCCATGCTGGGTTGGCGCCGGGCGATGGGATGGGATGCGACGGGGCTGCCATGGACGCCGCCAAGTCCAAATATACCCGACGTGGCGACCGCCGTGCTTTATCCCGGCACCTGTTTCTTTGAGGGTGTGCAGGCCAGTGAGGGGCGGGGGACGTACGAGCCTTTCAAACAGGTAGGCGCTCCCGGCGCAGACGGCAAACGGCTGGCGGAGGCGCTGAATGGGGTCGGACTGCCTGGTGTGCGTTTCGCGGAGGCCGGTTTCACACCCGTCAGCATCCCGGGCATGGCCACCACCCCGCGATTTGCCGGCGTGGCGCTGGGCGGCGTACGAGCCGAAGTCATGGATCTGGCGCTGTTTCGGCCCGTGGCTACCGGAATTCACGTGGTAGTGGCCTTTTATCAAGCGGCGGCGGAGACGGAACGGTCGACCTTTTTGCAACCTTCCTGGCTGAACAACCTGGCCGGCACGCGTCGTCTGGTCGACATGCTCGAAGCCGGTATGCTGGCGGAGGGCATCGTGGAGGCGTGGCAGGCGGAAGTCGCCGCGTTCGAGGCGCGCCGCGCGCCCTACTTACTGTACGAGTAGCCCGTTGGCTCAGGTCGCCGGCGTCTCGGTCGGCGGGGCGGGCGTCTTGGGCCGCCAGAGAATGGCGTAGATGACTTCGAGATAGCCGCCGAGGATCAGGATGGGGGCGATGTAGAGGGAGATGAACCCGTCGACCTCATTCTCCATCCGCATGATCACATAGCCGACGGTAACGAGGGCGAGGCCGAGGAGTATCAGAAGATAATTTCCGGCGACAAATACCATCGCCGCCGATTTGCGCGGCCCCGATTTCTGGGTAGACCGCGGTTCGGCGGTGGAGCCGCCCTGCCGGCGGCGGGCGCGGCCGCGTTGGGAAGGAGATGGTGTCATGGAAAATTCGTTGGGCCTCTGGACAGCGGTCGTATGGGGTGTAGGGACAAACCCCGGCGTATGGGGCGGGTTCCGAAAGGGTTGATCTTCATCCTATTCCCGGTACGGCTCTTGATTGGTACTACTGGCTTTCTTATTAAGGCTCAGGAACGGCACGTATGGCCTGCGATACAATGGCCAGCAGGAGCGGGCGAATCGCGCAAACCGAGCCAAATTGAATGGCCAGAGGCGCATCGCGCGGTGGTCGCAGGATCACCTGCCGCCGGTAGGAAATTCCTATTCTGATACGGGCGACCCAAAGCGGCGCACCCTGGCCGCTGCACCTTGACCCACACGCGTACGATTCAGGTACACCGCACATGAAGGTTCGTTTAAATTCAGCGTCGCACCTGATCGCGATGGCGCTTCTGGTAGGTTTTTTTAGCGGTGGGGCCGTTGCTCCAGCCTCACTTTCGGACCAGATCGAAGGGTTGATCAACGACCCGTCGGTGAGCGCCGCGATCTGGGGGGTTTACGTGCAGGACCTGAGCACGGGGCGCGTGGTGTACCATCAGAACAGCGACAAGACGCTGACGCCGGCCTCCAATCAGAAGCTGCTGACCACGGCCACCGCGCTTGATGTCTTGGGGCCGGATTTCATCTACGAGACGAATCTCCACCTGCAGGGAGAAATCGCGGCCGGCGTGCTCTCCGGCGACCTGGTCATTGAAGGCTCCGGGGACCCCACGTTCGCCAGCGCGGAACTGCGGGGGGTGAATCCGCTCCAGACCTGGGCGCGCGGCCTGTCGGCGCAGGGCGTCACCCGGATCCAGGGACGCATCATCGGGGACGATAACGTTTTCGATGAGTCCCCCTACCCCGAGGGCTGGGACGTGGGCTTCATCACCAGCGAGTCCTTCGCGCCAGCCACGAGCGGCATCTCAGCCGTCGACAACACCGTCATCGTCCAGATCCAGTCCAGCCGCGTCGGGGAGGCGCCGTTGATCAAGGATTCGCCGGCCGGCTACCTCGACATCCGCAATCAGGCCACCACCAGCGCCCGCAGCCGCGGGCACGCCATCGACGTCGAACGGGCGCTCGGGACCGAGCGGGTGCTGCTACAGGGTTCGGTGCCGCGCACCTACCGGCGCAGCGTCACCATTCCGGTCACGAACCCGACGCTCCTGGCTCTGCATAGCTTCAAACAGGAACTCGAGGCCGTGGGTATTGTCGTCGAGGCCCAGCTGGTGGATATCGACGACCTCGCGCGGCCGCTCGACTACCGGCGCGCCCGCACCCTCTTCATCCACCAGTCGCCGCCGCTGCGCGATATCCTCCAGATCATCAACAAGGAGAGTAATAACTTCTACGCGGAGCAGGTCTTCCGCACCTTCGGCTGGGGCGGTTCGACCGACGGCGCCGAGCGACGGGTGAAGGACTTCTTGAAAAAAGCGGACATCCCCATGAACGGGATCTCGGCGCGCGACGGCTCGGGGCTCTCCCGAAAGGACATGGTGACGCCCGAGACGATCGGGGGGCTGCTGGCGTTTATGAACCGGCATCCCCAACGCGAGGCCTTTTTTAATTCCCTCGCCCGCGGCGGCGAGGCGGAGACGACGCTCGACTACCGGCTCCGCGGCGAGGCCGTCTGGGCAAAGACCGGCTCGCTCGAATATGTCCGCGCGCTGAGCGGCTACGCGCAGACGCCCGATGGCCGGATGATGGCGTTTTCGCTCATCGCCAACAACTACACGGTGCCCAGCTATCGCATTATGCAGACGATGGATCGGGTGATCCTGGCGATTACGCGGTCGGTGGATGCGTGAGGGCACCGCTTGCGTCTCACGGGTTAAAGGTAGAATTTCCCTCCGACCCTACTACCCTCACGCGAACCGCCCTTCATGCCCGTCCTCCTTCGTATCGCCCTCACCGGTCTGATCGCCGTGCTCTTGCAGTGGATCGTGCTCGGCCGGCTGCGGTTGTGGGGGGCGTATCCGGACGGGGTGCTCATCTTCATCGCCTGGCTGGGGTTTGCCTATGGCCGGCGTACCGGCGCCGTGTCGGGGTTTGCGTTCGGTTTTTTGATGGATGTGATCTACGGGACGTGGGGCATCCAGATGTTTGTTAAGACGGGCGTGGGGTTCATGGTGGGCTTCTTCCAGAACCCGGATCAGCGCGACATGCCTATCGTGCGCCCGCCCCAGGCCTTTCTGATGGCGCTGGTGATCGCACTGCTCCATAACGGGCTGCTCGTCGCCCTGCTCGTGCTCCAGTCCGGCTCCCGCGACATCAGCATCGTCTTTTCCCACTGGATCGGCGCGGCCGTGTATACCGCGGTGGTGGCCAACATCGCGGCGCGGTTTGTCACGCGCTAACGCCTCTCATCGATCCATAAACGGCGAAAACGCCTTAATCACCTGCGCCCGGTTCGATTCCTGCAGACCCACCAGCGGCAGGCGGACGTGCGCGGTCATCTTGCCGGCATTCGCCAGGGCCGTCTTCACGGGTACGGGATTACTTTCGATGAAACAGGCCCGCATGGCGTCGAGCAGTCGGAAGTGGAGGGCGCGGGCACGCGGGTAGTCGCCGGCGAGGCCGGCGCGGATCATGTCGCTGAACGGCGCCGGGACGGCGTTGCTGATCACCGAAATGACGCCTTCCGCCCCGAGGGCGATGAGGGGAAGCGCCATCTCGTCGTCGCCGGCGTACACGGCCAGGTGCGTTGGACGGTGGTGGAGGATGTCCGAGATCTGCGCCAGATTGCCCGAGGCCTCCTTGACGCCCACGACCGACGAAACCCGCTCGGCGATGGCCAGCAGGGTGTCGGCCGTGATGTTGCTCCCGGTGCGCCCCGGGACGTTGTACACGATGATGGGCGTGTCCGCGGCGTCGGCGATGGCGGATACGTGGGCGATCAGGCCGGCCGGCGTGGGCTTGTTGTAATACGGCCCTACCACCAGCAGCCCATCCGCGCCGGCCGCGGCGGCCTCGCGGGCGAAACGGACACTTTCGGCCGTGTTGTTGGTGCCGGCACCGATGATGACCGGTACGCGGCGGTCGGTGTGGGCGATGCTGAGTTCGACCAGCCGCCGGCGCTCGTCGTGCGTGACGGTCGGGTTCTCGCCTGTGGTGCCCAGGACGACCAGCGCCTCGACGCCGCCGCCGATCTGGTCATCAATCAGCAGGCGGAAGGCCGGCTCGTCAAGGGCGCCGTCGGCCGTGAAAGGCGTTACGAGGGCCGGCGCGGTGCCGTGGAAGAGGTGGCGTTCGTGGTTCGTCATCGGAGCGAAGGAAGGGGTTCAGGCGAAATCGAGGAGATCATCCAGGGTGAAGAGTCCTTTTTTCCCCGGCAGCCACTCGGCGGCCAGCAGGGCGCCGTGCGCGAATCCCTGGCGATTCCGGGCATCGTGAACAAGCTCGATGCGGTCGAACGGGCTGTCGAAACACACGGTGTGGTGGCCAACGACGTGGCCGGCGCGGGTAGAACTCACATGCAGCGTCTCGGGCGCGATCCGCTGGTGCTGCGTCTCGGCGACGATCGTCGTTTTGGCCGACAGGTGCCGGAGCAGCGTCTCGGCGAGCATCAACGCGGTGCCACTGGGGCTGTCGACCTTCCGGCGGTGGTGCATCTCATGAATAGAGGCGTCGTACTCGGGCAATTTATCGATCAACGGCGCGATGCTGTTGAGGGCGCGCACGAGCAGGGCCACGCCCACCGAGAAGTTCGGGGCGTAGAGCAGGGCGGCGTCGCGGTCGCGCACCATGGCTTCGACAGCCGGCAACTGGCCGTGCCAGCCCGTCGTCCCGATCACCGCCGGTACGCCCCAGGCGCAATACCGCTCGATGTGCGCCAGTGCGAGGGAGGGCAGCGAGAAGTCGATCACCGCGTCCGCGCCGGCCAGCGCCTCTCGGGCGCCTTCGCCGGTGATGGGCCGCGCGCTGTTGAAACGGGCGTGGATGGTGTGGCCGCGCTCGCGCGCCATGGATTCCACGACGCTGCCGGTCTGTCCGGTGCCTACGATGGCGAGGTTCATATCCGGGCTCGGTTCAGGTTCAGGTGACCAGTTCGGCGGCCCTGATGACGTCCGCCAGTATGCCGCCAGCCGTCACCTCTGGCCCGGCGCCAGGCCCACGGACGACCAGCGGGTTGCGCAGGTAGCGCGCCGTGGTGAAGGCGACCAGGTTGTCGGTGCCGGCGAGGAAATACAGCGGCGATTCCGGCCCTACGGCCTGGATGCTCACGCGCAAGCGGTCTCCTTCGATGCTGGCGACGTGCCGGAGCCGCGTGCCCGCCGCAAACGCGGCCTCGGCGCGGACCTGCAACGGCGCAAACCCTTCGGCCAGCCCGGCCCAGAAGTCGGCGATGGACACGCTGGCGAGGGCCGGCGGCACGAGCGACTCGACCTCCACATCCTCCCGTTCCACCGAAATTCCCATCTCCCTGGCCAGAATCAGCAGCTTGCGGGCGACGTCCTCGCCGCTCAGGTCGTCGCGCGGGTCGGGCTCCGAGTAGCCGTTCCGGTGGGCTTCCTGGATCACGTCGGCCACGGGCCGGCCGAGGGCCAGCTGGGTAAAGACAAACGACAGGGTACCCGAAAGCACGCCCTCGATCTTGAGGACCGAATCTCCGCTGCGCACCAGATCCCGCAGGGTGCCGATGACCGGCAAGCCGGCGCCCACAGTGGTTTCGTAGAGATACGGCACCTGCCGGTCCCGCGACGCCTTCCGCAGGCGGTTGTAGAAGGCCATCGACTGCGTGTTGGCCCGCTTGTTCGGAGTGACGACGGCGATGTTGTGCTCTAGCAGCACCGGGTAGATTTGCGTCACGGCATCGGACGCCGTGGCGTCGATGACGATAAGCCGGTCGAGCCGGCTGTTGATCAGGTGCCGGATGATGGCCTGTTGATCGAGGTGTACGCTGGCCCGCGCCAGTTCCGCGAGCCCCTTGTCGAAGTCGATCCCATCCACATTCCACACGATCCCCTTTGAATTCGCGATGCCGACGAGTTGAAGGTGGAGGTTCAGCTGTTCGAGGAGTGGCTCGGCCTGCCGGCCCAGCATCTCGAGCAGCATCCCACCGACCGTGCCGGCGCCGAAGAGAAAGACGTGCGCTCGTTGCCGGCCGAGCGCGAAGGCCTCGTGCAGGGCCTGGACGGCGCGCTTGAGGTCCGTTTCCTCGACGACGGCCGAGATATTCGTTTCCGAGGCCCCTTCCGCCATGGTGAGGACGTTGATGCCGGCGCGGCCGAGCGTCGAGAACATCCGCCCCGTGAGACCCGGGCGGTAGCGCATATTGTCGTCCACAACCGTTACCACCCCCAGGTTCGGGAGGGCATAGATGCGCTGCACCTCGCTTCGTTCGATCTCCTCCGCCAGCCCGCGGCGCGCCGCTTCGAGCGCCGCCTGCAGGTCGCCTTGCCGGACGATGATGCCGATGCTCTGTTCGGTGGAGGCCTGGGACAACATGGCGATGTTGATGCTCGCCTCGGCCAGCGCGCCGAGCGCACGCGCCGCGATGCCGGGGATGCCCATCATGCCGGCGCCTTCGATGACGACAAGGCCGGCGCCTTCGATGGCCGTGACGGCTTTGGCCACGCCCTGCGTATTGCCGGTCGTGTGATCCACGCGGGTGCCCGGCTCACCGGGATCGAAACACGAGCGGATAAACAGCGGGATCTGCTGTTCGAACAACGGCACCATCGTGCGGGGATGGAGGAAGCCTGTGTTCGGATAGACGATTTCGCTCGCCTCGCGGTAGCTGAGGTGGCGGAGCGTGAACGCATCCGGGATAAAGCGGGGCGGGGCGGAGGGGACGCCGGGTGTATCCGTCCAGAACGTGATCGACGCGGCGTCCGCATAGCGGGCGAGGAGCGTGGCCGTGAAGGCGACGCCGGGCGGATAAAACGGCACGGCGTCGCCGGCGTCGTCCGTCGCGAGGCCGGCCTCCACATAAACGATGGCGTTATCCGGCAGGGCCGCCGCCGCCTCGGCGATGGCCGCGGCGGTAGGCCTCTCGTCGAGCCGGCCGCCGCGCACCCGGACGATCGCGGCGCCCTCGAGCTGGCATACGGGTCGGTTGGACCACTTGGTGATCCGTCGCCAGATGCCCTCTCGGCCGGGTGGCACGACAGCGAACAGCCGGCCCGGTCCGTCGTACGCCAGCAGCCCACCGGCGGCGGCCGTGTCGTAGCGGTCGTCGGGCGCTTCGTGCGGGAAGACGTAAATACTGGAGGAGGGCATCGGTTCGATGCTGGTGGCTGAAGGCGAGAGGTTGGCGTGATGCGCCGGGGAACCAATAAAGCACTTCCGGCTCGATGTTGCCCGAAATTTTACACGAAGAAAGGGCTTCCAGCCCCACACCCCCACACCCTCCGTGAGGCTTTCTTGAAACTCGCAGGCCTGAGAACTTTTCTCCGGACTCGGTCGTTGCACCCGAACTTTCGCCGCCTCCGTACGAGCGGCGCTACTTGATGGGGATATAGCTCAGTTGGTAGAGCGCTTCAATGGCATTGAAGAGGTCAGGGGTTCGACTCCCCTTATCTCCACCCGATAGAAAGCCCCGAGTCCTTTAGAAGAAGGATTCGGGGCTTTCGGTTTTTTGGAGAGAAGGCCGGGTATTCATCCTTGCAAATCAAAACCATCGCTTTGAATTTGCATAGTGATGATATTACCAAGAAGGACCTCTCTCGGCTACATTGAATTGTCCACATTCAATAACCGATTGAGGCCCCTCTTATGGAAACAACGTACTACAGTGGCATCGACTTGCACAAGCTGACCAGCC
>Ga0163150_10000528_pt1 | contig 71146 bp, 62 predicted proteins | sample OliLakLV19P2IB_FD_148628 | JGI IMG/M metagenome (GOLD analysis project Ga0163150, IMG submission 148628) | Freshwater microbial mat bacterial communities from Lake Vanda, McMurdo Dry Valleys, Antarctica - Oligotrophic Lake LV.19.P2.IB | ecosystem: Environmental > Aquatic > Freshwater > Lake >... | reverse complement strand
AAAAACATGCTCTGAACCCGCCACAATTTGGTTTGACCTGACCGGTTCTTAAAAAAACCGGTCGAAACGAAAGCTAGGGTGCCGGAAAATCGATTTGTTCACAGCTTCCCGGTGAGGGGGTCACCAACCAACGGAGACGCGTCCCCTCGACGGTCTGAGGTCGCTCGCTAGTGCTTGCCGTTCGCCAATAAAGACTCCAGCCAGCGAGCCAGCAGTTCAGCCGCCGGCGTGGCATCACCGGTGCTTCGCCGCAACCAAGGAATGTCCTGGCCTTGGATTACCTCAAGAGCCCGGTTCTCGGCTATTCGCTGAGCCGGGGCCAATTCTGGTGTGGCAACGGACGGCAAGATGGCAATGCAATCCCATCCGGGCTTTCCGAAGCTGAGCGACCAGTTCAGTATCCAGGTATAGGAACGATAAAACTGTTCTTCACTGGGAGCCATAGCCCCGGTCGGCACCGCGACCACGACGAGATCTGGCGCCTCGGTCTCATTGCCATTTCTAAATCGCCACCAGCCAATTTCCTTGGCCTTTTCCTCAATGGAAGCCAACGACTTCTGTTCCACATCCCAGGCAGTCACACGAAGTTGAATGCCCGGGGCTATCTGTTGCAAAGCGGACGCAATGAGCGTGTCGTAGGGCTTCATGGCGATCACATTGACTGGCCGCTGCCCCTGCAAGTGTGAAATCGTCCTAGGCAATCCGGGCTCGAGTAACGGCAGATCCTCCAGAGAAACCCTCCTTCCACTGAGGGTCCAAGCGACCTCCTCGGCAAACAGTTTGTGGCCGCGCATGTTGGGATGAAGCGTATCACTCATCAGCTGCATCCAGGCTCGACGATCGATGTCGCGAATTTCCTCATAGGCGCGAAAACAATCAGCAACCGGCACACTCAGTTCCCTGCCGGCTTGGCGGACAATCTCGACATATTGCGCCACACGGGATGGCGGTCTCCTCGGGTCGTCCGGATAGATCGAGTTCGGTGTCATCAGAGCGACTTCGGCCCCTCGGTCCCGAGAGTGTCTGACAATTTCTGCCAGATTTGCTTGAAAGGCCTCCGGCGTCAACCCCGCAACATCGTTCATACCGAACATCATCACCACCAACTGGGGATTGCGACTCAAGACGTCTGCTTCCATCCGTTTCAAAGCAGCCGCGGTGTTGTTGCCGCTGATACCGGCGTTGATCATCTCGATCCTGGCCTTAGGGTAGATGCGGTTCAGCGCAACTCCCAGTAGTTCGCACCAGGCCCGTCGACCACCCGTGTGGTAATAAACTCCAGTGATGCTGTCTCCGAAGCAGACGATCTTTACCGGCTGGCCTGCCTCCAACAGCTGGGCTGTTTTCAGCTGCTTGTCAGCTGCGACCAAGGGAAGTCCGACAGTACCCAACACACCGTGAATCAAGAAAGACAGAAAAAAGTAACGGCAGTAACTGGTGTTCATCGCAACCTCGAGTCTACGGTAGCTACAATCGGTTCCTCTCGCCCCAGCGAGGGGAACTGTGAAACATTAAAGATAGGCTCCTTCCGGCAAGAAGCGTGCGCAGGGGACAGCGGTCCCACGCGCCGCTCCACCCAGGTGGAACGTGCTCCGCGCGCGTTTTCACCTGTGGATTCGGAGACATGAGAAGTTGATTCTTGCTAAACTTTCGCCACAGCCGATCACTTGGGCTGAGGTTGAATGAACCGTGAACTTCTTCGAAAGCAAACCTTGCCGGAACTTCTAAGATCCAGCGCCCCTGCAAAAGGCCGACTCCGCAGGGGGTTGGTAGGCGACGCTCAGCTCAGGTGTCTCCAGACGTTTGTGCTTTTCGCGACGAGAGCGCATCAAGAAATCAAGTATGCCTGAAGTCAGCAGAGTTCTCTCGATGGGGTAATCCGGTTTCCCCCTATCATCCACTCGAAGCAGCGAACTAAGCAACTGAAGTTGTTGGAATTCTCACAAGGAATGTAAGCCAATGTCGATTGGATGTCGTTCTCGCCTCGGATTCGGACAGCAAAATTGAGATCAGGTACAAGACCCGCGACTCCAAAGCGCTGGCACCCAGCCTTTGTCGCACGATGCGCCTACGGTTCTGGGCTCAGGAAGTGGTGATGCAGTTTTTCCAGGGGAGGGGGAGAGATCGAATAAAACTTGCCCGTATCCAGCCGATCTGCGCGCAACCTGCAAATCCGGAAGCGGCAGACCCGAATCGGTAGAGACGCGAGGCGGGTCGCCTGCAACGGAACCGAAATCTCTCGATCTGAGTTTCCAGCAAACGCTGTGAAGGACCTAAAAACGTCCTACCTACCTGGCACGTGAGTAGACCTCTTGTCTGATAAGAAGCGCCTGAGCGGGCGTGAAGAGCAGCTCGCCACCACTGGCATGCTGCAGATCCTGTCGACTCCAGGTGGCACGCATCAGCCCGAGGGGTGAATGCGAATTCGAGCCCAGCAACAGGTGGCCAATGTCGTGGGCCGCTGCATGTCCCAAAATCACCGCCAAAGAAGCGCCTCCACCCTTGGAAAGCTCCTTAACGCGGTCACAAAAGATGCTGGCACTGGCCGGAGTGTTCTTTTCGGACGGTGCAGCGATACCCAACGTTGCATCGCCAAAGTTCGCTCGGGTCGCCTGGGATGTAGGGACCAATCGGAGAATAATGTCGGTAGGCGTTGCAGGGAGTGCACAATCCGGAAGCAAGTGTCGTCCATCTGATGTAAGAGAGCAATCCAACCAAACTGTCTCGATTCCAGTACGGTCGAAGATTCTGGCGGCTACGTTTTGCGCAGCCTTCCAAGTGTCAGGCGAAACTTGGGCATATTTGAAGGCGCGCACGGTAATTTTTGAGCCGGAGGTAGGCGTCCCGGCAGAACCTGCGTTAGCGAATCCAGGCAAACTAAGGAAGAGCATGAGGCTCGCAAGGTAATTGTGTTGATGAGCTTGCTCATTGCCCGTACCTCCGAAAGTTGATCAATGGCGTCAACCTTCGGTCCGGCGGGCGGATACCTCAATGCAACAGCAGCGACTTAAGAGTGATTTGCGGGTGACCTGCTAAGTGATTTCCACAGGAATCGTTTAAGGCGAGATTCGGTCAACCCATCGGCAATTCAGAATAAGGATTCCGTCAAAGTCGTGAGCCCTCCCTTACGGTCGGGCTACTGAACAGGTCCGAGACTCAAGTCAGTAGCCCGCGCGTCAGCAAGGGCTCTACCTCGACTTTGACGGAGCCATGAATTCGGAAGGAGATTGATTGCCGAGCGGCAAGGTGGTACAAAGACCTGAACTCCATCCAAGCCAGTCATTGAAAGAAAGTGTATGGAAGCTGCACCGTCTGCAAACGCCATTGGTTTCGGGCCCTTTAGGCTGGACCTCAAGGCGGGCGAACTGCACAAAGACGGGCACAGAATCCGACTTCAAGAACAACCCTTCCAAGTGCTCAAGATGCTGCTGGAACGTCCGGGTGAAGTAGTGACCCGCGAGGCGATCCGGCAGAAACTCTGGCCCAACGACACGATTGTCGAGTTCGACCACAGCATCAACGCGGCCATCAAGAAGCTGCGGTCAGCGCTGGGGGAGTCGGCGGAGGAGCCACGCTTTGTGGAAACGGTGGCACGCCGGGGCTACCGGTTGTTGGTCCCGGTGGAGCGGGATCGGGCCAGGACTGAATTCCGATCCCGATTTTCACCGGAGTGACGGTCTTTCACCGGAATGACGACTGCCTGGTAGCTGAAAGCTGAGTGCTGACCGCTTTTTCGGGCGACCCCGGCGTGGGACAACGCCGCCCTTTCTTGCAGAAAGTGGCTACTTGGCCCGGGCGACGTCGGAATCCTTTTCGTTCATTAAGGGGCCGGCCTGGAGAATACTTCCCTTGAACAACTCGGTCTTGAGTTCAAACTTCTGCTCGGCCAGCAAGTTGAGTTCAGTTTCAAAAGTGCGATAGCCCGGGAGCGTGATTTTGACGCGGCGTTTTCCGGGCGCCACCAGGAGCGCCTGGCCAGGGCCATCAAACTCATCTACGTGGCCCACAAATTGATCGTCTACGAATACTGCCGCCCGATTTGGGGAAACCGACATCTTGACTTGTGCTGTTGCGTCCGGGTATTGAGCGGCAGGGTTCTTCTGCATGGCCACTTGAATCACATGCTTCTGGCCGGGCTCCAAGATTACTTTTTGTGTGAAATCGTGGTATCCGGCTTGCCTCACCGTGATCTCGTGTTGACCCGGTAGCAAGACCACTTTCTTTGAGCCCTTCAGTTCTTTGAGGTAGCCGACATATTGGCCATCAACCCAAACCCCTGAGGTCTTCTCCGCTTTGCTGGGACCGACAAACTGGATTTCACCCATGATGTCGTTACCCGCCCACAAAGGAATGTGAGCACCCAGCATGACGGTTAATCCGAGCACTGCAACGGTAGTTCGAATAAAGGATCGAATCATTGTGTCCTCCTCGTAAAGAGCCCTCTTGATTGAAAGGGACGATAAAAAGGTTTCTGACAGGCCCCAGGCCGGCTGACTTCTCGCCCTTCGAGGCAGCACGCCGACTGCCAGGATCGAAGCGCTCACGCCGAAGGCGTTTATGAATCAATCACTTCCGATCATCGCGAGGGTGATCTGGCTCTTTGCGGCGTCTGCCACATCGAGAAAATACTTCAAGGTGTGGAAAAGAATACCGTGCAGAGCGGGAGGGACTGGTGGGGCTGGGTACCTCGCAGGCGGTCAGTCACCGCCTGGTCCGGGCAAAGACGGCTCAGCGGCCAGCCTGCTGGCTGGTGTTATTTGGGTTCAGGCTCATCTGTACCCTTGGCTGGTCGAGCACCCAGCGGCGAATGATCTGATAACCGCGCTCGGCAGGAAGATAGCGACGGCCGCCTTGATGCCCGTCTTCTTTTCCCGTTTGCACGTTGAGTGGCTTTCTGAGCAGCTTGCTTTGCTCGATGTTCGGAAGGTTGATGCGCTGTTGCAGTATCAGGTAGTTCTTCAACAGCTTGGCAGTAAAAAAATAACCTGTAGAGTCCGGTGGCTCCAGCTGCATCGAGGGAACGCGTCCAGGGACGCCGTGACAACTCATGCAAGCCATTTCGTCCATCCGCTGCGGACGATTGAGTTCGGGCGCCACGTAGTCGCTGAAGTATTGAAAGCTGGCGATAAACTCGGGCGAAAGTTTCGCCTCGTTGCCCTGCCGTAAAGAGGCAGCAGAAGGCTCTGCCTTTACAGCTTCCTGCACGCCGGCCAGCCAGCGCTGCGGTTCCGTGCGCAACACATTCTCTGCCGCCTGCCGCACGCGATCATTCTTGTCAGATTTCAACAGCTGGCGCATCTCTTCAATCACGGCCGGCTGACGCCGCAAGGCTGTCAGGCTGGCCAAGCCGGCGGCGGCGTTGCGGCTGAGCCCGACTGCGTCCGGGCCGAGCGTCTGGAGATAGATGGCGAGCGCACGCTCCCGCGCGGCAGTCACGGCGGCGGGCAGGGCAGTGGGACTCTGAGCCCCACCAATTTCTGGAACGGGCTCTCCAAAGTCAAAGACCCAGCCAACACTGGGGAGCCAGAAATGCGCCTCAAGAGGATTCTTTACACTTGCCGGAATCCTGGAAAGGAGGATTTCGGTATGCAAATCCGGGTTGGCCGCCAGCATCTTGCCCATGCGGTCGGCAATGTACCAGTCGGCGTCAAGCTGTCCCATGGGCTGGATGGCGCGCTCGGCAGCGGCTCTGATTCCCGCCAGACTCTGTGCATCCGGCTCTTTGATGTATTTCGGCACCAGGAACGAGTACAGAAGCAGTTGCTGCTCCAGGGTCTTAGGAATGTTCCAACCAGCCCGGCTGAAGAGCTTGAGCACCGGTTGCGACAGCGTCTGGCGGCGATCGTAGTCCTGCGCGCCTCGCATGATTTGCTCCACCAGGGGCTGCACCAACTCTTGCGTTCCTGGCAGAGTGACCGTGCTCGGATCGGAGACTGCCGCAGCCGCAAGCGTGCGCAGTTCTTCCGGGCCGCGGGTGGAGTAGTCGATCAAACGGTCTTGCAGAGGCGTGTAAGGGATGCCGGCTGCGCCTTCGAGTGTCAGGCGCAGTTTCGGCATGTCCTTGGCGGCTTCGCCTTGCTGGAAATAACGGAAAGCGGCTTTGCCAAACAGGTTGGCGCTTCCGGGCGTGACATAACCCATCTGGCCAGGGCCGCCATCGCCGCCGGTCGTGTTGAAATAGGTGCCAGCCACAGCGACCAAACGGCGTGCCAGCCGGTCTTTTGTAGAATCGGCGAGCTTCGCGTTGTCCAGGCGGGACTCCAGTGACTTGAATAAAAGGCTGAGTTCCGGGTACTGATGCTCCTCGCTGGCGTTGGCCTTGTGTCCGTTGGCAATGAACAGCGCGTGGCTTTGATAACGGAAGCAATTCTCAACCAGAGCGTTGGACTCCGGCGACAGAAGCTTGCGTGTCCATGCTTGCTGGATGGACTTTCGCAGCGGCGGGTTCCAAACCCACCACTGCCAGGCAGCTTTGGCGGCCCAGGCGCGGACGCCTGGATGAGAGTCGTCGTTCAATGCCTTTGCGAGTAGCTGGGTCAGGCTTGCCTTGTTGAAACTGGGCCGAGTCATAACGGAATCGGCGCGGATGCCCAAGGCCTTCACAATGCTTTCCCGAGTCAAATCGTCTCCGTGCCCGAAAGCCTCGAACATCGCTGCAAATCCTGCGTCATCCAGCAGAGTCTGTTTCATGGCCCAGGACGCGGCGTCACGAACCATCTTGACGCGGTCTCCCAGCGCCTTCACCAATGTCTGCGCTCCCTTGGCGCTGTGGATGCCACCCAGGCCCATGACGGCCCAATAGCGTACCCAGGGGCTGGAATCCTGAGCTGCTTGACTCATCAATTCGGCGAAAGCCGGCTCGCCCGAATGCGAGAGGCTGCGAACGCGGGCAATTTTGGTTCTAAGACTCTCCTGCGGTGGTGCTTCGAAATCTGACCGGGTTGGCTTCTCCGGCGTCACCGGGTAGAGTCGCGACAAAGCATGCAGCGCGTAGGCCGTCGTCACGAAGCCGGTTTGCGCCGTCTTGTTCCATCGTCCGTAAGAATCCTGGACAAGCAGCAGTGCTTTGACCCCGCGGGCGACTGCGGGATCGTCCTTGCGGTATCCCAAAGCCTGCAGAGCAATAAGCCCGAGCGCTGTAGGTGCCGGATCGAACTGGCCGTCGGTTTTCCAATTTTTACCATCTTGGGCCAGTTTGCCTGGATCAAATCCCCAGGTTCCGTCTGGATTCTGTATGGCTCGCAAACGCGCTTCATCTTTGACCAGTTGCTCTTGAATACGAGCCAGAAGTTTTGACGCTGCTTCGGCATCTAGCAAAGTGTAGACAGGAAATTCAGCTGGCTTTGGAGTCGCGTCGGCTGCGGCGGGCTTCCCTGCAACTGGGGCCGGAGCAGGCTTTGGGGCTGGAGGCGGTGGCGGCAGTGCCTGCTGTGCTTCGCGGGCTTTGCGGTTCTGATCCAGGTAGTCCTTTGGGAAAAACCGCTGGAAGAACTCGATGCGGTGCGCCAGGTCGTCGCTGTATTTCGGCTGCACCGCGAGGATTTTCTCGGCCTTCTCCTCCAGCGCCGCAAAGTAGCGCGGGTGGCCGGTCCGGTCCCAGGCAGTTCGAAGGATTTCGCCGGCGTAGTTGTACACAACCGATTGCCCCACGTTTGAACCGGGGCCGGCGGCGTTAATGCCGCTGGGGTCGGCGGTTTGGAGCACGTGGTTGGCGGCTCGAATGGCTTGCATGGAATGCAGCTTTCGTGCCGGCCAGACGCGTTCGGCCGTGCAAACATTGTGTCCGGCAACGCGGGTCCCCGCCGGCCCGTCACCGACATCGAGTGGCGCCAAGCTGGTGTTGTTGGCGGCTTCCTTTAGATAGTTTGTCGGTCTCATCGACTCATACATGATGTTGATGAGCCGCCGCAGTTGTTGAAGGTTCTCCGGTTTGTAGCCATTCTCAATGGCGACGGCGGGACCCCAGACACCGGACTGGGTGTGGCAGCTCATGCAATGAGTTCCCATCAGGTTGCCGGTGTCACGAATGCGCCGTTCCACGCTGGCGCCGCGCGGGCGGTTGGCGAGCCACGCATCGACCTGCCCCAGGTGGTCGTAAAGCGCCTGGCGAACCGCCATTCTGGGGTCGTCATAAGGCGCCGGACGAAGCAGGCGCAATTCAATCTCGTAGCCAGGCGCATTGGCTTCGGCGCGCAGGAAGTAAGTCTGTCCCGGCTTCAGCAGCCGGTTGATTTCTGAGCGGTGGCCCTCGTTTTGTTGGTGGACCCTTTCGTTCTCGTTGCGGCCTTCCGTGTACTCCACGATCGGCAACAGTGCTCCGGATAGTCCTGGTTTTGACAGGAGCTGCTGCGCCGTCGTCTTGTCTTTGACATCCAACGCATAAAGACGCAGACGCGCCGCCAGAGTTTGATCGGGAATTGCCAGGCTGCAAGTGAGTAGACGTGGTTCCTGGCCTTCGTAGGTGAAGCGGAACCAGTCGTCGCCTGAGCTGCCTACCTTTCCGTTGTCGAAGTACTCAATATCGTCCGCACCTGCGCTGATAAGCAGCCGCTGGATGCCTTCGCCCACAGGCAATGTGAGGGGCTGAGCCATTTCCGGAGTGTCATTCGGCTCCGTTTCAACTTCCAGCGGCGGTGTGGAGGCACTCTCGCCCAGGGAAAATGGCTTCACCGAGACGGAGAGAGCCACAGTATGAGCTTGCGGCCATGGGGTTTTTCGGGGAAAGACGGCTACGGAAGGCGCACTGCCGGTCTCGCGCCAGCGGATGCCTTCAAACGGCGTCGGTCCTTCGAGCACAGGAGCTATTTCGAGTTGGTATTCGCCCTTGACCGGAGCGCGATACACCAAATGAACGTCCGGATCGAGGGCGTGGAGTGTTTTCTGCCAATTGGCTGTCGGGAGCGCGTCAATCTCCAGTTTGTTGGAAGCTCGGGATTTGAGATCAGCCGGGGTTGGCTGGCTTACGGGTCCCAGCAGAGACCAACTGATGCCAACGCGCGCGTGCGGCGGCAACGTGGAAGGTTTTGGAATCCCTGCAGTCACCTCAATTTTCTGCCCTTCAGCAAGTGACAGCGTCCTGTGCCAGGACTTCGGGAGCAAAACAGTTGCGTCCACAGATCCTTCCGGCACTACCGTGACTGGGAGCAGCTTTAGCGCGTCTCCATGTGAAGGTAAGAGAAGCAACAAGAGCAGACCGAGGGGCAGCCAATGAAGGCAAGAAAGAAGTTTGGAAAACATGCTCACCGCTGAACTCCTTCTTCGGGAAGCCAGTCAACAGCTACGGCGTAATGAGATCGGAATTTGGAATACCTGACAACTGCTTTATACGTCGCAGATCCGAAACGCCTGCGCCAACGAGGTCATCGGGTCCCGCTTGGGGATGAACTCTTGGGCGAGATAGCCGCGGAATCCTTTTTCGATAATTGCTTTGCAGATTGTGGTGTAGTTCAGTTCCTGCGTTTCATCAATCTCGTTGCGTCCGGGAACACCGCCGGTGTGGAAGTGCGCAATGTATTCGAAGTTGTCATGGATGGTGCGGATGACATCGCCCTCCATGATCTGCATGTGATAGATGTCGTACAGCAGTTTGAAACGCGGTGAGCCCACTTTCTTGACCAGCCTGACGCCCCATTCCGTGTGATCGCACATGTAGTCTTTGTGATTCACCTTGCTGTTCAGCAATTCCATGCAAACATTGATCCCTTTCTTTTCTGCCAGGCTGACAATGCGCTTCAAGCCGATGGCGCAATTCTCCAGACCTTCCTCGTCAGACATGCCGTTGCGATTGCCGGAAAAGCAGATGACATTCGGGATGCCCGCATCCGCCGCCAGTTCAATGTGCCGGGTCAGGTTCTCCACGCGGCTGTCGTGGTTTTCTTTTCGGTTGAAGCCAACGTGGATTTGATCTGCGCCCGATCCCATGGCGCAGGTAAGCCCGTGCTTCTTGACCACGGGCCATTCTTCGGGAGTCAGGAGTTCAACCGATTTAATTCCGATGCGAGCCGACTCGCGCGCCAAGTTGTCCAGCGCCATGTCTTTGTAGCACCACTTGCACACCGACTGGTTGAGGTTGCCTTTGGGCTTGGAAGGCCCTTGAGCGCTCAGCGCGTGCGGAATCGCAGTAGTGCCCAATACGCCGGTGGCTGCAGCTTTCAATGCCGATCGTCGGCTGATTTGATATTCTTTTTCCATAACGCCTCCCTCAACTCGAAGCTGCTTCATGATGGGCCCTGTTGATTCCAGAGCTATTGCAGTGCATTGAGGCAAAAACTATATCATCATCGTCGCCGGGAGAATCGGAAAACAGTTTCGGCAAGGCGGCAGTGGGTCCGTTTGCAGTTTCCCGACTATTAGGAACGCCAGATTCGATCAGGAAACACTATGGCGTTTATCTGGGGTAATCGCACAGAGATTCTCTATCGACTCTAAATGCTAGCCGAGCGACACGTCCAGAGGGGATATTTCTCTTTTGTCACAGCGGGGTATACTCAACAGACTTTTCCGGGTAGCGGTGTTCAGCAGGAAGCGGCGGTCGACGCTGTGCTTGAACGTTTGTGTGGGTTTGCTTCTGGCGCGCATGGGTCAGAATCTTCGGAACGACACGGAACGACATTAGAGTTGCCTACTGGCGGCCTCACGAGTAGACTGAACGCTTACTCTCTCCTATGTCAGTAAAGATTATTCGCTTCAGCCAGCCAGTTAATGCCAGCGAAGTCGTCGCCGAGACGAAGTGCAAAGCCGTCCTTGAAAGCCTCAGTGATTCGGTTCCGTGGATCGTCTTTGCTGGCTATGCTTCGTCCTCTTCACCGTTGCACCAGTCCGACGATTTAGATCTTGTGCCTATTGGCCCGCGCGGCGTGTTTCTCATCGAAGTCAAACATTGGGATGCCGCTTGGATCAACGGCAACAAAACGAGTGGCGAGGCGGAGGCTGAGAAGCTGACGGCGAAAGCGAAGCGCCTTTCAGGTCGGGTCAAACGTGCGTTTTCCGACAGCCCAAAAGTCATCCAGGCCTTTCTCGTTACGCGCGAACCCGTTGGACCGAATCCCCCGCAAAGCATTCGCGGTGTGCCAGTGTGGACGTTGCGCGATCTTGCCAAAGTCTTTCGCGAATTACCTAATGGTGTGTTGAACGAGTCGCAGGTAAGGTTTCTGGTTAGCACACTCGAACCTGCGGCCAAGGTTCAGTTAGATGGCAAGATTCGTCGTATTGCTTCCTACCAGAATCTCGAATTGCAGACTCCGAAAGACCAGACATTCCATCGGGTGTACAAGGGGTCCCATCAGCGAACCAAAGAGCGCGTGATTCTTCATTTGTACGATTTGTCCGCCACCGAAGACAAGAATCCGGAACGTAGGGCTGAACGCGAATCGCGTGCTTTACAAATGCTCCAGACATCGCGGTTTGTTCCACGCGTGCGCGATACGCTTCGCGAACTGCCTGAGTTTCCCGGTGAGTTGTCGTACTTCACGTTGATTGATCCCGGCGCGCCGAACCTAGTCGTGCGAGCCGCCGACGCATCTTGGACTACGATCGACCGTATCGAATTCGCTGCTAATTCGTCTCTGGCTTTGCATGAAATCCACAACCTCACCAATCCCGAGGCGGTCAAAATCGTACATCGCAACTTGTGTCCGCAAAGTGTGCTCGTGGGTTCACGCAATGAACCGGTGTTCGTCAATTTCAGTGTCTCCCGCCTGCCCGACACTCAGACGCTTGGGGCCGCTCAGCCAACCGATTCTGAATTCGACGCGCCGGAAGTCCGAGCGGGTGGACTCACCGCGGCGTCACAGCTTAGTGACATATTTTCGCTCTGTTCCGCGTTGCTCACTTTGTTTGGCATCGCGACAGATGCAACAGTGGAAAGAGTCCGCAGCGCCTTGCTCTTGGGATGTGTCGAGTCTCCTGGAAGCCGAGCCTCTCTGAAGGGCATTGAAACCGCGCTGCGTCGCTGTTTGGAAGCTCCTCCCGAGCCCCGGCTTCCGTTTGCCCCGCCCGCTGAGGACGAAGTTCCTTCGTCGGAATACTGGTCGGAGGGCCAGCTTCTCCCGTTTCGGGACATCACTTTGCGAGTTGTCAGCCGCTTGGGATCAGGGGGTGTCGGACGAACCTTCAAGGTCGAACAAGTTGATGCCTTCAGCGGCGAGAATTTCGGCACGTTCGTTGCGAAGGTAATGAAATCTTCAGTGTCTGGGCGCGCGGCCCTGCAAGCTTATCAGCGCGTGAGAAGTCATACCACTTCGCCAGGCCTGTCTGTGGTCTTCGAAACCGCAAGGGAATGGCGGCAAGACCGGATCGTCGCATTGTTGAAATGGATCGAAGGGGATTCTTTGGAGAGCCTTGCGGGGGTTTTATCTATCGCTGCAGAAGACGCCGGTGACGACTCCGTCGAGAGTCTACTCATCCGCTGCTCCACGGAAGTGAGTCAGTCGCTCGCAGCATTGCACGCCCAAAGCCTTGTTCACGGCGATGTCAGCCCCCGCAACTTGATCTTTGATCGTGGTGGATTGACTCTCACTGACTACGATCTCGTCACTGCCATCGGCAAACAATCGTGGGGGATCGGTGCAACTGCCTATTGTTCGCCGGAAGCGCAGCGGCGCGAACCACTCGACCCCTCTGATGATTTCTTTGCGCTTGCCGCTAGTCTGTTTGAAGTCGCTTTCGATCATCCCCCATTCCCCAGCCCGTTTGGTGCGATCGACAAGAGCCACGGTTTGGATTGGCGTTCAGGCGAACCAGCATCGCTGCCGAATTTCGCGGCATTTCTTGATCGCGCAACCCATCCTGAACGCGCCCAAAGGTTCAGGGATGCTAGGAGCGCAATTGATCTCCTCCGGTCCCTAGTCGACGCGCCAATCACATCCACGGAGCCAATAGCTGTTCCGGAAGTGGTTCAGCGGTCCCGCCAGCACGTCGAATGGCTGGATTCACTTCTGCGTATTTATCCAGGATCACCCCACGGCAACATCGAGACACGCGGCTTGGATAGCGAGTTTGCACTGGCAACCTATGTTGAGACTCCGTTGGAAGAGGCGCTGTTCTGTTCGCTGCGGGACCGAAAGACTCGCCTCCTCATCCTGTGCGGTAACGCGGGCGACGGAAAAACGGCTCTGCTTCAGCATCTCGCAGTTAGGTTCGGCGTTCAACACCACCTGTCGGCAACCCGCATCTGGGAAGCCGTGACGCGAGACGGCCTGACCCTCAGAGCCAATCTGGATGGAGCGGCCTCTTGGAATGGTCGGAGCGCGAACGAATTGTTGGACGAGTTCTTTCTGCCGTTCCATGCAGGTGGCCCTGACGAGGATGTCGCTCATCTTCTGGCTGTGAACGATGGCCGACTCTACGACTGGTTGGAAAACCGGGAGCGTGTCGCTGGCTCTAGCTCTCTTACTTCGTCACTCCGGGCTTTTCTCTCTAACGACGACGAAGACGAGCACACACCAGAACATGTTCAATTCATCAGTTTGAATCATCGCTCCCTCGTGGGTGGGCGAACTCCTTCAGGTGATTGGTCGGAAGATTTTCTCGACCGGCTTATCGAACGGTTGCTGGGGGGCAATGAAGCTTCAAAGACTTGGTCACCCTGCTTGAAATGTGAGGCGTGGGATCGCTGCGCGGCCGGGCCGACCGCGCACCGCCTTCTCGCTGGTCCAGATTCTGCACAAGGGCAGCTTGGTCAACGCTTGCGTTCGCGTTTGAGCAATGCACTTCAGGCGGTTCACCAGCGGGGACAAATCCACATCACAACCCGCGAACTGCGCGGTATGCTTGGCTACGTTCTTTTCGGGGTGAACAGATGCGAAGAATTGCACAATGACCCGGGCTTGCGGCCAGGTTCGCTCTGGGACATGCTCTTCTCTCCTGATTCCCCTTATCGACAAGGCGATTTGCTTCGAGAATTAGCCGCCCTTGACCCGGCTCTTGAATCCCATCCTCAACTGGACCGCTGGTTGATGGGTCACACAGCTCGCGAAATATCGGGCGCTGGTCCAGGCTATCCGGGCCTTTGGCGTGATTCGGCTCGCCGCCGGGCCTACATTGAGTGGAGCGAACAGCAAATCGAAGCACTAACAGGAGACTCCAACTCACTTCCCCTGGCAAGCGGCGATCACCTTCGCTTGTTCAAAGAAGCAGCTCTCAAATCGAGTGTTGACAACACGACATTGTGCGAACGCCTCTGTCGAGGTATCTCGCAATTAGAAAGTCTCCCGCCGCTCGCCTTTGCCCGCGCCTCTATCGTGCCATTGCGTATCACACCACGCACGCCAACGGAAACCTACTTCTGGGTCGAGAAACCGTTCCAAAGATTTCGACTTGAGCCGGAATGGCCACGTATTCACGACGTGCCCTTGCCGGTTCTACCACGGAGATTGAACCTTGTTTACCGTGCTGCAAATGGTCGCGAAGACGTGCTTTCAATGGGTTATGAACTTTTTCACACTCTCTTGTCGCTGGCCGCGGGTGAGCAATTGAGTGAGTTGCGCTCCGATGACCTCTTTGCCAATCTTGCGATTTTTACTCAACGGCTTGCGAAAGAGGACGAAGGCCATCTTCTCGCGTGGAATCCCAAGTCCGATTTTACCCTGTATCGTCTAGCTATCCAACCCTCCGCTACGCGCCAGATTCTAGCGTGCGAACGTGTCACTATATGAGCGCCAGAAATATTGTCGAAGAAGTGTTCACTGTGCCGCTCGCGGAATTGATTTGGACAGCCAACACATTGGTAGTTCTGCCACTCACCCCGCAGAACTTTGCGGTCGGTTCCGTGCTTCCCGCGGCTTTCTACATGTGCCGCCGCGGTTGCCGCCGCGGTAAGGGACGTTTTCAGCAGACTTTTTCGCCGGCAGAGAAGGTCAGAGCAAGCGTGTGGTCTGTCGCGGGGAAACTGTCTCAAGACACCCAATCCTTCAGCGGATTCAATTCTGAGATTGAGAAAGATATTCTTGGAGACTTGCTCTTATGCGACGCGCTGGAGAACATAAGCCACGCTGAAGGGCATCACGAGGAGATTCAGCGAGCTTTTCCTGTTCACTTCCTGGCATCTTGGCTAGATCTTCCGCCAACGGTTGCACACCTCCGATTCGTACCGGAGATGCTCGTGTGCCTGCTCGCGAATCAGCCAGAGGGTCTAAAGGTTCAGCCCGGTCTTGGCAATGGTCCCTTTCCCGTGGGATGTTCCCCAGAAAATAACCTGCTCGTCCAAATCTTTGGGCGGGGCGTCGTATTCGGTGATAACCCGGCCTACCTTGGCGCTGATACGGTGGACGAGCAAGCGTCGCTTTCCCTGGAGGAGTTGCTGATGATTCGGCTCGCACAATGTTGCGGTGAAGCGCCGCAAGCTCTCCGGGCCATACGAGGAGCCGTCTCCGACATTCAGAATAGTTGGCCCACGTCCCAGCGCGCTGCCCTGACGTTTCGAGATGACCTGACAGCTTTTCTCCAAAGTTACGGGACGAGTATTCCACGCAGGTCCATCACTCCGATGTTGGAATCGATACTCGGTCTAGGATTGCTTTCCATCTATTTAGAGAGCTGCGCAATCGCGATCGAATGGGACAATTCGGGCGAAGTACCTTCATTGAATGCTCAATTTCCGGTAGCAATCTTTGCTGATGCCTCTAACGGCAGCGATTCACGACTGCGTGATCTCTCCGAGCAATCCTTTGATGAAGTTATCCGTTTATTTGATCAATCCTCAGCCTGCTTAATGGCGATAAGAATACTGGACGCTAAAGCCCGATTCGACAGGCGTCTCCGTGAATTCATTCCAAAGGGACCTGACACGTCTTCATGGCTGAATCTCTTGGGGAAGGTTCGCCTCGGCACACACGATCGTTCAGAAGCAATTCTCAATGACCTCTGCGAGAAGATCGAAGCGCTTACTGTCAAATTGGAGGCTGAAGGAATTGAACCGGAAGCCATAGATATTCTGCGCGCACCGAAGGCATCAAGTGATCCGGTTAGAGCGCTCGCCGACAGTCTCTGCACTATGATGGGAAACAAGCTTCTTCATGCCAACCCAATCAAATTCATCGATTCTTGCCTAATGCTTAATGAAACGCACGGGCTCGGAAGGAAGCGGCGAGTCTTTCGAAGCTTTGCCGGCCGGAAAAGGAAAATGATGGATGTCAGATCAGTCATTCTCTCTAATACCGTCCTTGAAACTCTGGTCCACCTTCATTTGATTGCTCGACAAGGAGTCCTGTCCTTTGCCGAATTTCTCCGCATTCTGCGGGAACGCTATGGCATTTGGACCGATGAGTGTCCACCCGGAGTTTCGGCCTCGCGGGAGGACTTGCTGAACAACCGCGCGATGCTCGAACGCCGTCTTCGTGACCTCGGCTTGCTTGTCGGCGTTAACGACGCGGAGTTTATGAAACAGCTACGTCCGCGCTTTCAAAAAAACCCGCAAGCATGAATACGCAGATTCTGATTCGTGCAGTTGAACGACTCTTGGGCAGGGGCGCTGAAGGAGACTTAGCCTTTACTCGTGCTTTCGCCCGCGACGACATCCAGCAGATTCTCGAGTACGGCGGTTCAGTTGCAGGATGGCAGGTGATCGCTGTGGGTTCAACGGCAAAGCACGGATGGATTACCGCGGACCAGGCGGTTGAGCTGCGCGAGAACAAGGGAAAGGCGACCTTCCTGTTGATTGATGCGCACAGTTCCGGAGCTGGAATGGATGGTGTTTATAATGCTGCCAGGGAGATTGATGAAAAAACTCTGTTCAAGGATGCGACTTCCATCCTGTACCAAAGCACCGAGCGATCTTGGAGGGATTTTGCTGAGGAGGCTATTAAACGTGCTCGTCGATTGGGGGGGCGTCGGAACAGCACATCTCTGCGACAAGAATTCGAGTTTTTTGGCCTCGTCTCCCAACAACCAAAGGAGAGCGGACGACTTGTTCACTTGCTCGGTCTTTGGCCTGTAGTCGGCGACACGGCACTAGAGTCCGCAGGCCTCCTTGGACAATCTGCACTGATGGTCGAGAAACTTCTCATGCCGCCTGCGACCAGTCAGGCACCGACCATACGGATTGGTGGATTAGTCTTATCGCAGCAGTCGGACACTCAAATTGCCGCGCTCGAACAGGCACTTCGCAATTCAGGCTCGCAACCAAGGTCCGTGATTTTGGAGGGGGTCACCAAATCTCCGCAACTCTGGTTGGGAAATCTTCGCCCGGCTTTCTTGGACAGCAGTCTTGCGAAGATAGACGTCATCTCGTGGCGGCGTCCGAACAAGAAGCTTTGGGGTTGGTCTGGTCTGCAAAGTGTCCCAGAGGAGAATCTGCCTCACCTCATAATCGACTCGGAGAATCTCAAAACAAAACTCGAAATACGGTGGAAAACCCAGCCGGACACCTTGTTAAGGGGCTCGGTAACCTATGAGGTCCGCGTTCTCGCGGGGACAGAAGTTCTTGCGTCTCGGCAGATTGAACACAGCGGGAAATCTGAGCAGAAAGTCATCTTTACTTATGAGGATTTCGATGACCTCGACCCATCTTCAAAACTAGAGGCGGTCGTTGAGGTGTCGGCTACCGCCCAAACTAAGGTAAAGTCTGTAGAAACTGAGGATTTCATCATCACCTTTGGCGAAGCACCGGTTTCCAAACGGGTGAGTAGCGGCGAAATCTTTCGCTGTCTTGCGGATGGGTTGATCCAGGCAAGTTCGCGCAAAGATGTCGAAGCCTTCATCGAACTGCGGCACAAGGGTGAGCAGGCTGTTGCCGACAAACATGGCTTTGTTGCTTGCCGACTACCCGGCATGCATCGAGGCTTTCGCGTCGAGCGGCCACGTCTGCTTCAAGACCTGGAAAAGGACTGGGCACGGCAGGGGGACGCAAATGTTGGTCGTTGGATTATCCGTTGCCGCGCAGATGGATTCTGGACGAGTCCTTTGGAATTCAAACCAATTCTCGATGGGAGCTGCTCCGCCGAAGCTTGGACCAGATTGCAGGACGTATCCCGCCGCTTTCGCGACAATACGCTCAAGGCTGCGGGCACGTTGTCCCGCTTCTACCTTCACGGACATAGCTCCGCTGTCCTGACGGCAGAGTATGTGAACGCTTGGCAGAGCGCACTTGAGACAGGTAGCCCTGAGCTTGCGCTGGCGCATACGATTGAAGTCCAAAACCCTGCCGGCCGCACCACGGGCCTAATTGTCTCGCCGTCACATCCGCTGCGTGTCGCGTGGCAAAGTGCTTACGATGAACTCGCATATCAGATGCGCTTTGAGGAACAATTACCTGCCCGACGCATTCGCAACACACTGGCTTGGCTCGATGGTGCTAACTTCCCATTCATTCTGCCGGGCCTTCTGCCCGGTTCCCACTTCGTCTTCGGAGACGTGCTTGGCCTTTCTGCCGTGGCGATGGTCGCGGACCGAGATCGCGAGCCCAAATCGGCAATCGCGACGCTGGCGGCCTGTTTTGCTGGTGATTCCGAGCGCATCGTGCCGGGGTTAAGCGTAAACTCAGGAAATGCTCTGGCGCGTGAGGTTAGCCACTATCTTGATTCCCATCCGGAATGCTCTGTCGTTCGAGTTCACGCGCTGCGCCCGGGAGACGGAGCTACCGTTGTGCGCGCTTTGGGAAAAGCTCTCTCTGCTGAGGCAAATGCAGAGGGCGATCCCGAAGATGGACCTAAACTTCGCAATGTCGCATACCAACTCGACCTTCATCCCTCTGAAGCCCAGTCCGGCGTTGCTGGTGCACACTTGGTTAAGATCAATCAACGAAGGCGAGCCGGCGTGGCGCGTGTCCCAGCCGAGGATGCTTGGAGTCTGGAGTCTCTGAACCGAGGCGGCGGTCGTGCTCTGCCGCGACTCCGTTGGGCGCGTCGCGAGCCTCATTCCTTGAATCAGGCCGCCCACCTTGCCATCGCTTTCGATTCATTTACATCGCAAGTCGCGGTGGAAGCGAAAGGCTCTGTCACGGTCCCCATTCTTGCCTACGGTTTGGCTGCCAATTTGCAGCGTGTGTTCTCGATTCGCGATTCTCAGCCTTCCTGGCGGCTTTTCGTTCCTGTTAACCAAGACGGGCTGAAGCTTCCCAATCGGATTGTCACGGAGCGCCTCCAGAAAATTCAAGGTGCAATCGCACTTGCGGTATCCCGGTGGACCGGTGAGGAAAACGCTCAGCCCCTCATTAGAACTATTCCGTCGGGCGACGATGTGGAGCTACTGGATACACTTCATCGCTTGTGTGACTGGGTTGTGACCGTGGACCGCAATGCAGGTGTGGAATATTTCGACTCGCCTAACGAATCACCGGCTGTCTACAACGCCTACCTTATCGACGCTGTTCCCGAACGCGATGATCTTGGCTGCTTGCAGATGATCACCTCAACCGCACATTTCGACGAAGTGCGACATTTGTTGGATCAAACGCTCGCCGTCATGGGCTTGAGTAGTTCAATGCACAACTGTGAGTTTCTGCTTAAACAACTAAAGGGGTTGAGCGGCCGGCTAGCCATGCGATTGGCGGCTGGTGGCGACGACCTTCCTGCTAAGCGCGTCGGAGCCGAACTTGTCGCCCTTTCGCTCGTCCGTGCCAATTGCCTGAAGATTGAGTCGGAATCAGAGTGCTGGTTGCCACTGTCGTCAGGATTTCTCGTCCCCCTTGATGACGTGCGCGACCTTGTTCCAACGGGCGTAACCGATGACGAGTGCGTGGACAAAGCAGAGGGGGATGCTGCAGCCGAGCAGGAAGACTCTCGGCGTGCCGACATGCTCTTTGTCTCCGTGGCTTCAAAAGGACGTCTCCAGTTTCGATTTGTCGAAGTGAAATATCGACGGCATCTGGCAATGGCCCGCGGAGCGGCATTGGTTAGTTCCGTCCTAGACCAAACTACAAGCACCCGTACTCGCTGGATGGATTGGTTCTTTAGTGCCTCCCTCAAACCCTCTGAGCGCACCATTCGAGCGGGGCGGCTCGTTCGTGCCCTCCGTTTCTACGCCGATAAGGCCCGTCGCCATCATCTCGATGAGTCTGTTTACAGTCGCGTCTGCGAAGAACTGGATCGCCTACTTCGCGAGCCTGCCTACTACGAACCTAATCTTACGACTCGATTGGATCGCGCATTCATTTTCTGCCCTGACTTTGCCCCAGCCAAACCAGAAGAACTGTTCCCCGGCCTAGCTGAAGAATGTCGAGTCTGGCTCTTTGGGCCTGACACGTTACGGGACAAGCCGGCCGAACTTCAAGTTGCGGTGCCGTTCGTACCTGTACCGGTTCCGGAGCCCCAGGATTCGGGCAAGGCTCCTGCTGCGCCGCTTACGACACGCGTTGACGACGGTGCTGCCGCTGAGCCGGGGCCGGTGAGCACTATCCAACCCGCTGTGCCGCTGGTGACGCTTGGTAGAGGTCGCGGTGGGCAAATAGTTCAATGGTCGCCCTTGATCAAGAGTAACCCGCATTTGATGATTGCAGGCCTCTCCGGCATGGGCAAGACGACCTGCCTTATCAACATCTGCAAGCAATTGGTCGAATGGAACATCATGCCAATCGTTTTCTCCTACCACGATGACATTGATGAAAAGCTGCTCTTGGCATTCCCCGCCTTGTCTTGCAGCGATGGCCGCAGTTTGGGGTTCAATCCTATGCGCGCCACACATAACGGACCGCTGGCCCACGTCGAAAGCGCCGGCCAGTTGCGCGACATTTTCGCCGCAATTTTCCCAGATCTCGGCGACCTGCAACTCGAACAACTTCGCGGAGCTATTAAAGGGAGCTATCAAGAATTGGGCTGGGGCAATGTAGCAACCGAAGGTCTGGAGCCGCCACCATTCCGTCGGTTCGTGGAACTGCTTCGACAGCAAGAGCGTCCCGATGCCAGAACCCAAACGCTTCTGGCGCGTCTGTCGGAACTCGATGATTTCGAGTTCTTTCAGGGTGAGCAAGGAACGAAAAGCTTGCTCGACGCCACACACCCCCAGATCCTGCGCGTCCACGCCTCCAGAAGTGACGCGGTGCAACGCGCCTACGCCAGTTTTGCGCTCTATAGCATCTACCAGGATATGTTCCGGCGGGGGCGGCCAGATCTTATCACTCATGCTGTCGTGTTCGACGAGGCACACCGTGCGGCTAAATTGAAACTCATTCCCACCATGGCCAAGGAGTGCCGCAAGTATGGGCTCGCCATGATCGTCGCGTCGCAGGAGGCTAAGGACTTTGACTCTAGTTTGTATTCAGCGATCGCTAATTATCTCATTCTCCGCGTCAACGATCAGGACGCGCGGGCCCTGGCTCGTAATGTCGCGGCATCGGAGATTGAACGCCGCACCACAGACCGTCTAAAGTCCCTCCCAAAATACCAAGCGCTTTTCTTTTCCGAAAGCGAGCGGCAACCCGTTCACCTGTTTCTATCGAATTCGGACTGAGCAAACAAAAGCTCTCTTCTGAAGACAACGCAATTGCGGAAACTGCTATCGAGACGCGGCACGACAAGGATGGGAAGGGATTGCCTCTGGCTCCTCATGGGTACTTGATTCTCTCTGCAGTCGGGCTCTGTTCTGATGGGCCAGGGGCGGCTAAAGTGACTTCGACATGGGCTAGGAGACTACCCCGCCTGACCCGGTTGCCCGCGAGGGTTCCTGATCGGTCCTTGTATGTCGCCTAGTTGACAAAGTTCACAACATCGCGGAGTGGATGATGTGTCACAACATCGTGGAGCCGGGCATAAGGAACTTGTTTTTTGAGATTCAAAGGGGCACTCACTTCTCTTTATGATTGCTTCAGAGCAGCACAAGTCAAGGGCTATGCAAGTCGCAATAGGCGCGACCCTTGACTTGCGCTGCTCTTTCGCAAAGCCTGCCAGATACAAGCGAGTGCCCATTCTCCGATTGCGCTTCAAGATCGATTCCCGAAGCTTCTCCACGATGTTGTGACACATCATCCACTCCGCGATGTTGTGACATTTGATACCTAGTGTTTATCGATGATTCCACCTGGAAACGGCGTAACCGGAGATTTGTCCAGTAGCGGCTATGCACACAAGGCAGCCTGAAAATCACATGTTGAATCCCTTGAACGACTCGCGCCTTTCCTCTTGAGTGGGGACTATTTCATCGCTCTCGATTTGGTTCGTTCGGTTGCAATTCATTTGAGAGTGCTACTCCTCCTGGTGTTCTTGGCCCATCGCGATGAGGCTGAACGGGCAGCCGTTCTGGTTCTAAATCCAGTGTCAACGAGATCGTGCCCGCTGCCAGGCTGCGGGCGGCCAGTCTGGCACACAAGGGCTGCAGCAAGCGCGCCAGCACGAATGTCAGGGGTTCCAACAGCTCGATGGGAAATTCCAACTCCAGCGATTCCTCAAACTTCAACCCCGGTTCCTTGGGAATCAAAGGTCGTTGGCTGGCCCCACGCGCCAGGGCTTGCAGGCGCTTGCCCTCCTGTCCAATACGTTCAATGAGTCCGATCTCAGGTAAGTCCGCCAGCGCCTGCAGTGTGTGGATTCCCCAAGTGCGAAAGGTCTCCTGAAGCTCGAGAGAAAGGTCAAGAATGCCAATGGGAAGGGGCCCAAAGCGTTCCCGCTCCAAGCCTGGCGGGACCACAGTGATGCCAGAGAAACCGTGTGCGGCTAGAATCGCGGCGTCTGGATTGGCTGCAATTCCAACATTCAGCTCAAACCCCAAGGTGTTTCCAAGCTGCTGCAACGCTTGTCCAATGCTTTCTGCATCACCATGCAGACGTTCCAAACCGTCGATATCCAGAATGACGCGGTCATTGTTCTCACCCACATCTTCCACGCGCGGTGAAAAGGCCAAGGCGCAATCCAGTAGAGCTTGGGACGCCGCTGCTTCCTGGGTGCGGTTGCGCCGGCAGAGTTTGGCGGCAAACAGTTCGGCCTGAGGCTTGGTCATGCCAAGGGACATCCCTTGCTTGCGGGCCCGGTGATTCAACGCGACGACTTTCTGCAAGGGCGGTGAACCATCCAGGATGGCGACGGGTTGCTGGCGAAGTGCGGCATCAAGCCGGACAACGGCCTGAACAGGAAAGTCGGGAGCATGGAGGCAGGCGAACATACAAGTCTCGGTCGTTATTCTTGCAAAACGGATCCAGTTTTCGAAACCCGCTTCGAAAAAAGCATTTGTTATTGGTCATTGGCTAACTGTCTTTTCAAATAGCAATCAAAAATCGAAAATAATTATTCCACTCGCCACTATTCACTCGTCACTGCTTTCATGACCAGTTCATGCGCGTCTGCCAGCTTGCCGAATTTACAGCGCGTGAGTGATGGTGCGGCTGGGCTTGGCGGCGCATCACTTCCACCTCCAGTTCCAAACCTTCCAGGGTTGCAACAACCCCGGACGAGCCGTTCAATTCGGCGGCTTGGCTCCAACGCTCTCGGTAACGCTGGCAACGCAACACCAGCGAAGCACAGGTTTGCGCACAGGGTTCACGCGTGAGCAGCAGAAAAATCGTTGGTGTGTTATCGACCGCGCGCCGGAAGCGAAACCAGGTGGCTAAAGGAATCCGCCGGGCGTTGAGCGGTGGCACATCGCCCAGGTCCATGAGCACGGCGCCGAAGCCTCCATTGTGCAAAATCAAATCGGTCACCTTCAGTGCTTGTTCCAGTCGTGTCCAGGGATTCTGCCGTTTGTCCAAAGGGTGCCGAGGCAGGGGTGTTTGTATTTGCGAGGTGATTGTTTTTCCCTTTGCCTGTCGTCTGGCCAGGGCCTCGTTTCCACGGCGTGGGGGCAGGCGATCGATGGCCACCTGCTCTTCGCGCGATCGCGCTTCGGTTATGGGTCGTGTTATTTGCCCGAAAGTGTTGGCCGATGCATCATCTTGGCTGGTGCCTGGCGGGTTACTGAAATTGTTTTTCATTAAACCGGAGATCGCCTGGCTCAGGCCGCGAACCTCGTCGCGCGGGTGCCGTCCGCTGGTTAAGGCTTGCGGACGATGCAAAGCTTCCGGCCGGAAATCGGGGAGTGACGCAGAAGCACAGGCAGAAGCTGGATCTTCGCCGGTATCCGCATTGCCACACCGTACCCAGAGCACGCGATTCAGATGCGCCCCCGCAGCCACCAGCGATTCCGGGTCAAATGAATCCGAAGCGTCAACAATGGTGCAGACTTGTTGCTGGCGAGTCATTTCTGCCAGGAACGACAGTGCCAGCGTGGTGCGGCCAGAAGAAGCCGGCCCGTAGATCTCAGTGAGCGCTCCGTGCGGAAGACCCTGGATGAGCGCATCGACTCGGGGAATTCCTGTCGGCGTGACGTCTGCAATCTCTGATGTCTTGGTAACAAATGCGTCCGGGATTTTTGCAGCGACGATGGATTGAAGATGGTTTTTGATAGTATGCATTTCAATAATGATTCGCTTTTTGTTCGCCTAATTATCTTCCAACTTGCATCGCAGCTCTGTCAAGGTGAATTCCGGATGATTTTCAGGAGAGCTTTTCATGCTGAGGGCGCCACGGCCTGTATAGCCTATATAACGATTCCTCGCACTCGTCATCCTCGAAGAAAAAACCAAGTACGACGACGAGAACGAGGTCGAGGGTGATTTTCTTGGGAGCGGCCACACCGCTGGGTACGCCATGTTATTTCCGACGGACCGCATGAAATCACTGAGACTATGGTTTAGCTGTGTAGCCGCCGAGGTGACGAGGCGGAAGTCAGCGGAGCTAGCTAGGCGACTATGACAAGCATCGGTCAGCACTGATGAACGTCTGATCACCCAAGCGGCGAAGGTCGAACTTAACCATCCGTTGGGGGGATTCGAGAAAAGAGCAGCTTCCGACGGGCTAAAACGAGGGCTACAGGGTGAGGGCGCGCGGTGAATGGGCATGCGTATGTTTGCAGCTTTCAGCGAAGACAAGCGGGCGCCTGATCACATTCCTCAAGACGCTGCGACGCGCATTTACGTTAGGGAATATCACTAGAAGTAATACTAGAGGAATCCCGAAGCCCGGATCTCTTTCTGAACAGGTGAAGTCCGCAACGGCGAATCGATCAGAGGAAGAGACCGCCAAATTTTTAGCGTCCTGCCCGGACCGTCACAGTTACTTCCTGGGGTTTAGCGGATGGGCCGATTTGATGCCGTAGCTTGTCAGATTCTGGCAACCAGGCTTCTTTCTATCGATCCCTAGCATCCGCTCAGGGTTGATCGGATCAACGCATCGGCAACGCGAGAGCCCTCAATCCATGGTCCGGCTAGCTCTCAGGGAAGCTATGAAAAATTGAAAATCGATTACTTCCGGCGCTAAGCGTGCGCAGGGAGACAGCGGTCCCACGCGCTCGCGCCACCCTGGTGGAACGTGCGCTCCGCGCGCGTTTTCACCTGTGGACTCGGAGACGGGACCGATCAGGGTTGGCTTAGTTCAATTTTTTCACAGCTCCAGGCCGATCCCCAAGGCCAGCACCGCAGGCGCTTCCGATCTGAGATAGTTTCATCATACAGCCGCAGTGAGATAGAATTGCGGCATGCGTGTCATTACTTTCGCTTCGATTCTGTTGCTGGTGTCTTCGCTTCATGCTGCGGAGATTCGCATTCCCAAGAAGACTGTCCTCACTCTTTCGCTCGACCAGGAACTGGAAGCGAAGAAAGTAAAAAAAGGGAAGCAATTCAAAGCGCATCTATCGGAGCCTGTAACCGGAGATGCCGGACAGGTGATCCTACCCGCCGGCAGTGAGGTCAAAGGTAGAATCGAGGATGCCGATGAACGGCATCTCACACTGAAGTTCAGGGAAATCAAAACTCCGTCCGGCAGGAAGTCGATTGAAGCCAGGCTCGTGGCTGTCGGCGCGGAGAACGTCAAGGTCGACGACAACGAACTGGAATCCCCCGGCAGATCGGGCGCGAAGAAGGTTGCCAATGCCGGGACCACGGTGGCGGGCATGGCGCAGGGCGGCATTGCCGGCGCCGCAGTTAAGGGCATTGGACGGATTTTCTTTGGCGGCGGGGGCAAAGACCTGAAATTGAAGAAGGGCACGCTGCTGAGAATTGAGCTAAAGAAGGAATTGAAGCTCAAATTAAAAGAGAGCCAGCTTTACCCTGTCAAGTCCTGGTTGGGTGGCGCAGACATCGCGACTTTGGCGGTGCCTGCGTTCTGTCTTGCACACAGCACAATCCGCGCCATGTGTTAGCCAGCCAGGAGTGGCTGCGAAACTCAACAGAGTAATACGAGTATTACTTTGGAGAGTTCTCCACCTGCGTGGGTACACGCACAGGCAGGCCGCACTCCAAGGGGCAGCTCTCTCAACCCGGCAATCCGACGTTTCGTCGGGATTTCGAGTGGATAAACGACGAAGCGCTTAGTACACCATTCCATAATTACGGTGACGTATTTGGAGTGCGCAAGCTTGCTTGCGCTTTGGTTCAGCGCAGCTTGCTGCGCCGAGGGAATGCGCGCGAAGCAAGCTTCACGCTATGAAAGCGGCAGCAAGCTCTGAACCTTGTACGCATCTCGTTTTTTGTAGACACGGGAAGATCCGTTTGGGAGTCCAGAAGGCGATGGGCGCAGGAGATTACGAACGGGCCATCCGGCAATACACGCGGATAAGAACCGCCAAGGACGCCAAGAAAAGGGGAGGACCAAGCCACCCCGGCTCGATCATTTGTGCGAAGTGGTCTGTCTGTCGCGCTGGTTTCTTCCTGTGATGCAGAAGGCCTCCTGCGGGCAGGCACTATTGCGTCAGAGGGTGGGAACCGGGTTTTATTTCCTGTTCAGGGTGGGAGAGGCGGCAGACGCAGATAGTGAGTCTCCGGACTCAGCCGACGGGTCGGACAAATCTATCTCAACCAGGATTCGGGAGGGGTCCCTCAACGGGACGGCCTGAAGCCTCGCCAGGGCGTCGAAATGGAAGACGACTCTGGCCGTGTCCTTGCGAATCTGCCGGGTCTTCACCTGAACCAGACTATCGCTGGGCAGCCCTGTGCCGCTGGCCAGCAGCTTTGGCGACAGTCGAGTGTTCTCGATGTCGACATACAAACCTGAGTCAAGTTTGCCCAGCGTGAAGGGCCGGTTATCGTCCAAGTGCAGGACGATGGAGACAGAGCGATCTGCTTCGTCGTAGCTGATGCCGCTAAGAATCGCCAGTCGAGCACTTGATGCATCCGCGCCAAGGCCCGTGCTCACTAAGAGAAGTAATGCTGCAACGGCAGAGATGCTAGATGCCCTCAGACAATTCCCGAGGTTTGGTTTGAAAGTTCTGGATGATCGCATTGTGAGTTTAACAGGGTTTCCCATACCATCCTCCTTTCTTGCCAGTTCTCTTTTCATGAAATCCCCGGCTGTTGTTGTGATTCCTAATTGCAGTATTGAAGCGTTCACGCAGGTCAATGGACAAACGTCCACAATACGACCCAGACGAACAACAAAAGCATCAGCATCACGAATACAAGGTCGGCCAGAAGATCGGCGGCCCGATCGGGTGTCATCAGCTGCCACGGTTTCTCCAGTCGCTGTTTTTGGTTACTACGCTCTCGCCAGCGATTTCGGGTCCTACGGTTTTTGGACTACTCGGGTCGTGCCCGCACACGTCGCTCTCCTCTGTCTTCGTGGTCTTCTGAACAGAGTTAATACCCCTGCCATTTGCAACAAGCCACAGCAATGGATCCCTTCAGAATCCGTCAGCATAATCCGGGTGCAGAATTTGCCTTCAAAATCTGCGGTTTGATTCGCGTGTAGCAGTTCCGGAGAAACGGCCTACAATTTCGACGTTCAGGAGACAACTGCGAGATGAGACCGGAACTGCGGCAGCCCACCAGACTATTTGGGGAACTTCCCCTCCTCGATTGGATCGCCAGCCAAGTCCCGCACCCACGTGCATCACTCAGCGGGATCATGCTGGTTTGTGTCCAGCACCTGCTCGAGACTACGGGAAGCCTCATTCAAACGCTTTTGTCACTGGGGCTGAATCCGAGGAACATCCACATCCTTGGAAAGTCATACTCATCCAATTCGAGTGTTGAAGACCGCCTGCTCGGGCTGGGGGCCAACGTAGTCGAGACGGGGCAGCAGCAGCACTGGGGTGAATACTCCACCCAGCTTAAAGAAGATGTGTCGAGGCTTTGGAATCGGGTTGCGGAAGGGATCGAGGCTCAAAGGCCAGATGCTCTCATGGTGCTTGACGACGGTGGGTTCTGCATCAAGGGAATGCCGCCGTGCCCCATGGATCTACCTGTAGTCGGAATTGAGCAGACCATGAGCGGGCTTTCGCTTCTCGACGTGCCGCCTCCATTTCCAGTCATTGACGTTGCTTCTTCAGCAGCCAAGCAGTGGATTGAACCGCCGATGATCAGCGAAACGGTCTTGGCGCGGTTGCAGTCCTATCGACTTCCTGACTCGCCGATCGGCGTTGTTGGATTTGGAAATATCGGCAAGGCCATGACTCAAACCCTTGGCCGGATCCAGTCACCAATATGTGTGTTTGACGAGAGCCCCGGGCCGAAAGGTAAGTCGGGAACGGCTGTTTTCTGCGACTCTCTAGGCGAACTGTATTCGAAGTCAGCGACGATTTTTGGATGTACCGGCAAGGACACTTTGGCCGGCAAGGAATGGTGGCCAAAGCTCATTGGCGAAAAGCTGCTGATTAGCTGCTCTTCGCAAGACTTGGAGTTTCGATCGGTATTGACCTCTCTCAACGATGGGAAGCATAAGATCGTTTCCCAGCAGCAGTTGACCTCTGACGTGACGGTTCCACTGGCTCAGGGGAAACTGCGGATTCTGCGTGGCGGGTTTCCGGTAAATTTTGACGGTTCCAAGGAGTCTGTGCCGGCCGCTGACATCCAGATGACTCGGGGCCTCCTGCTCGGCGCTATTTTGCAGGCTGCCTCTCTGATCGAGAATGGACAAACCAAACCGTTCCGAACAATGCTCTTGCCTGTGCTCCAGCGGCTCGTGGTCAGCGAGTGGATCCAAATTCGGGCGAGCCGTAGAACGTGTTTTGAACCTTGGCTGTTGAATAAATTTTTACAGGACGATATCGAGTGGATCGCGGCCAACTCCGGCGGTGCGCATCAAGAGGCGGCGTCTGAGCGCTGGGCCACGAAAGTCACGTAGGTCTTTGCGTTCTGACGGAACGCGAACCGTTTCAACTCGGGCTGTCTCTGGGTGAACACTGGGTAGTGGGCCAGCGTGCAAGTCTCGGCCGTTCGATGCGATCACTGGATGCCTGCTCTTACGGGCAGACGGGCTTGGGTGGATTCAAACGAACCGTAATTCCCGCGCAAGAACGTCACCCCGGCACGTAGTAAGCCGGGGAAGGAATCTAGGAGGACGTTTCTTAAGAAGTGCAGCGGCAAGGAGGCCGCTGCTTCATCTCTAGAGCCCTGTTAGGGGCGTGAGAATGTAGCCCAGGCAAGCGAGGAGGAGGCCCCCCCGTGCCGCCCTGGGTCAGCGTTACACAATTTCTTCCCTCTCCTCCAACTTGGGACTGCGATCCCCGTTTCTTGTGTTGGGGGAGAGGGCCAGGGTGAGGGGGCACGGCTGCGCCCATTCCCGCAAGTCATGGTTCGAGCCGAGAAAACCTTTGGAGGCCAACGAAACGCGAGCCTCGCCAATCGGCAACGAAACCGCCTCCTCTCCCAACCTCCCCCAGAATCTCCCCAAGGTGGGCGATTCGGGGGAGAGGCAGAGATGGGTCGGTTCTCTTGAACCCGCCGGCGAAACGGTGTTACGCTCAAAGCTGTGGATCGATCCACCCGGTAACCAATCATGAGGGATTCTCAATCAAACTCAGCAGGGGCCACGAGACGATCTGGCATGTGCAATCGCGTAAAACAGGTTAGCTGGCAGGACGTCCGGGAAGAAGTTCTGCGGGCCGACGCCAACCTGGCTGCCACGTTCAGCGATTCCCATGTATTTAAATCGCCGGCCCGCGGATCGCTTGAACCGGGAGCCTTTCTTTACCGTGCGGAGTATGAGTATGGCAGCCTCATTGTCAATCAGGGGAAATTCGTCCCTCCGTCGTGCGATCTTGGGGAAGAATGTGTCACTTGCGAGAACCTCAAAGCGGCCACCTTGAATAGTCCCATCCCACTGGCCGTGATCCTTGAAAATTCGGTCGAGGTATTCGTCGACACCTGGAGCAAGGAAGATCCAAGACACACTCCTTTGCGCTTGATTCCGGCCGGAGAGATGTTTGGAACGTTCGAAACGCTGGATCTCCTGCTGGGCATCCCCTCTCCGCAGCCACCTTGGTCTGTTTCCGCGGGCGCCCGCTCGGTGTGGGTTTTATTACCGCTCGGCAACGGCAGATTGGAGGCCGAGATAGGCTGGGACGATGATGGAGAAAAACCTCACTGGGAAATCGTCAAAAAGGTGGCCAAATCGGATTGGAAAGTATCGATCCTGATCTTTCCGGAGGCGCTCGTCCGCAGCATGACTCCTGAAGATCGGCTGTACCGGCTCATTCTCGAGACCGGATGGAAACAATCGACGGCTCTGCGCCATTCGGCTCTCAACCAGGCTAACTTCGATTCAGATCTCTTGAAGAAGATACAATCCAAGTGCCATCCCCAACTGGGACCGGTTTACCAGCTGGCCACGGTGCGGCACCTGGTGGAAATCGCTCGCGGCAGCATGCCGGGCTTTCAACCCTATTGGAAGGCGGCCAGTCCGGCGGGTCCGTTCGAAGAGTTCGAAAGGGCGATGACAGCCATCTGGAAAAGGTGTTTCCAGAGGAAGCCGGGGTTCGACTACAGCCCCATTGTTCTGCAGCCAGGTCATCTCAATGGAACCGAGGATTCGGTCTACTACTCCTTCCGTTGCCCCTCATTGGTGGGTCTCAAGATGCCGGAGGACGTCAGGCACTTCAACATGATTCCCTGGTACGCAAAGCGGAATCTGGCTGGCCATCAGGAAATCGAATACTTTGCCCGAGAAGGAGAATTTTCCGCCGCCTTCAACGACGAAGGGTTCCTGGTCAGTGACCTATGCACCTCCGCCAACGGAGACAGTCCTCGAAAGCTGTACCTGGACAGTCCGTTTCTTGTCGCCGGCGCGCGGATTTCTCCCAGCACCTCAGTGCCTGACAGCGAACTCCAGTAGGACTTTCCTTCCCCAAAGTCTGATATTCAGTCGCGGTAGCTGATGAGGGCGCGCAGTCGTCCGCGTTCCTCGTGTGTCTCAGCAGACACCTCCTTTAGAATGGCCCGAAGTTCATGCGGGGGCAGATTGAGAACATCGGTCCGAGCCACGATAGAACCACAATTGGCTTAGGAAAACCAATGTCGATCCGGCACATTCTCTGTTAAGATTTTTTGCGCCTTACCTCAGTTTCACGCTGACAATCGTGCCTTGGCTAATGCTTCTTCGGAGGATCTTGCCCCGCTGGAGAGGATCGGCATGCAGAGGCGTTTTTCATGCCGCGGTGCGGCGCCCACGGAGGATGAAAACCATCGTCCCCCTTGAACAAGATTAATTGTGAGGGGGAATCGCAAAGGAGCTTTTCAATGTATCGTCCCCACTTGGACAACTTGGACAAGGGGGGACTTGAGGGGGGTGGGTTGACGTTTCGTTGCTTGTCAGCCCGATCTCTTTCCACACTCCAGCCGCTGCGGCGCCCGGCACCGCGAGGCTAGCGTTGTCCATGCGCCCCTCCCTTTTTCGACTTCGCCGCACTGGCCGTCAGCCGTTTCACCGTCAGGGACCACTTGTCTTCGACGATCCACTCGATAGTCTCGCCCTTTTCGATCTCCAAGGCTTGAGCCAACGGCGCTGGACAAATCAAATAGAACTGGCACTGGATGCCTCCGCGTTCGATCACCTGCACTTTCGACTGGTGGCCCATGGCGGTCTCCTCTGGAAGGAATTCTTAGAATGGAGACAGCATAGCATAGCGATATCGCTAGTCAAGACCTTTTTGAATAATGTTTTCACAGCTTCCGGAAGAGGGGCGAGGGGAACGGAAGCATATTTCTACGAAGGGTTTCGTCACTATATTCTGCAACCCTCAGTAGAAAGCTCTGTGCAGAATCGTTTTGTCAAATGAAATGGCTGAAGGTATAGTTCAGTCGTCGCAGATTCATTCTATTGCTTCACACGCAAGCCGGCCCTGGGGTCGTAGAGGCGTCTTGTGTCCCCGTCGGTAAATTCACCGGAGGTTTCCATTGCAAAGCCACATCCGAACGGGAAAAGTCGCCGTCGTTCATCCGCCCCATAAGGTCTCGGCGGAGATTAGCCGGGACTACCTTCAGCGTTGGCTCCGAGGGAAGGGCAAGAGTGAGGAACTGATTACCAAGCTCAACTCTCTGCTCGACCGCAGCCAGATCAAAACACGCTACATTCTGCTCTCGCCGGAAGAAGTCCTTGAGCCGAGAGACTTCCAAACTACCAACCAGCAATATGTGAAGGCGTCGATCGAATTGGGAACGCGAGCCATTCGGGAAGCCCTCGATGTGAATGCGATTCATCCGAAAGATGTGGACATGTTCATCAGCGTCTCCTGCACAGGCTTCGCTATTCCCGGCGTTGACGCACATATCATGAACAAGTTAGGCATTAGTGCTGCGCGGATGATCCTCACCGAGCATGGCTGTGCAGGCGGTGCGGTCGCCCTCATGCGGGCGTGGGAATACTGCAGGGCTTATCCGGGACGCACGGTTGTCCTGCTGGCCCATGAGTTCTGTTCACAAACCTTCCTGCTTAATGATCTGAGCATGACCAACATTGTTTGCTCGACGCTTTTCGGCGATGGAGTGGCAGCCACGGTCGTTTCCAGCAAGCTAAAATCTTCGGAACCATTGCCTGCAATGCAGCAATGTGCAACGCGGTTTTTCCCAGAAACGCTGCACTTCATGGGCTTTGAATTGACGAATGCCGGCCTGAGCATTCGTCTTTCGCAAGACATCCCACCGTTTGTCAAAAGCCAGATTCAGCCGACCTTAAAGGAATTCCTCGATGCGTGTCAGGTCGAAGCTGCGGCTCTCCAGCACTTCGCACTACACCCAGGTAGCATCCGTATCGTCGAGATCATTGGCCGCCAGATGGGCTTGTCCGCAGAGCAGGTCGCACCGACGCTGAATGTCTTGTACAACCAGGGCAATATGAGCAGTGTCACGGTGCTAGCGGTGTTGCAGGAGATTCAGAGCCTGAAACCCAAGAGTGGCGACCTTGGGTTGATGGCCGCGTTTGGTCCTGGGTTTGTCGCAGAGACAGCGCTGTTTGAATGGCAGGAAAGCCAATAGCTGCTTCGCTAGCCTCAATTAGGATGCGAAGCTTCTCCAAATCCAAAATTTTGAGGTCAGTTCCGCCGTTGTGCGGCAAGCGATCGAATCTTGTTACTACCGCATGGAAGACGATCACTTCTTCGATTCTTTGAGTCGAAGTGTTGAAAGTTTTTCTCAGAACACCGCTTGACTCTGTCAACAAGGAAGTTACAATAGCAACTAAGGGGCAGTTCAGAGAAGCGTCTCGCAGCGCGTTGTTCTCTCCTCACTCCCCTCAAGGAAGGCCAGCCCAAAAAGCTGGCCTTCTTTGTTTTTGCAGTGAGTTTGTCTTCCCCGACAAGCGCGACAGGAGTGATTTCTGGAAGGCTCTCTCTACGTGCTGAAAACCCTCAAATGGCAATCAAGCTGGTTGCGCTGGACATCGACGGAACACTGCTGGACAGCCATGGCAATTTGCCTGCGGAAAACGGTCGTGCCATCGAAGAATCGGTCCAACGCGGCGTGAAGATCATCCTTGTCAGCGGACGACGCTGGAGTATGGCTCGCCAGGTGTCTGCGTCTCTCGGGTTGACCTTTCCGGTCGTCGCTCACAATGGTGCACTCATTCGTTCCCCCGTTGACTCTCATCGCCTTGCGAGTTGTTTCCTGAAACCCGGCCTCGCCGCGGAGATTCTTGCCCATTCGCAGGACCTCTTCAGTTACCTGGTGTTGCACCGGGACCAGGATCTCGACGGTCAAACCGTCATTCACCCAGCTTGCCGCAAGAACTTGCTCATGCAGGGCTATCTCGGCCAATTTCCAGAAGCGGTCATGGAAACCGAGTCGCTGCTGTCGTGGGCCGATACGGAACTGATTCAAATAATGTTTGGTGGAGAACTGCCAGCCATCCTGGAAGTTGAAAAGATGCTCCAATCCAAAGCACTAGTCGAAAAGGTCAACCTGACCAAAACCTGCTATCCCCACAAGAATCTCGGGATCATCGATCTTCTGGACAAGGATTGTTCGAAGCGCAGCGCTCTGACGTTTCTAGGCGGGTATTACGGTGTCTCGCGCGATGAGACACTAGCGATTGGCGACAATTACAATGACGTGGAAATGCTGGACTATGCAGGAATCGGAGTGGTCGTGGCAAACTGCGTCGCAGAACTTAAGGGCCGGGGGTTTGAAGAAACAGCCAGCAACGATGCGGGGGGCGTCGCCCAAGCGTTGCGGCGATTCATCGGGTGATTTGACGGAGCGGCCAACGGGATGGATTCCGGCTCGCGCTGCGCTTGGCCGCAATGACGGTGAGCAGACGCTGAGGGTAAATTACGTGAGTCATTCCCGCGAAGAAACGCCCAGACCGTCTCTGCGGCTCAGAATTTTCTCGCTCTCGGGACTCGTTTCACTTGCTACCCACGAAGTTCAAGATTCGGTCAAATTCGAGAACTCCCTCTCCCGTTTGTGGGGAGAGGGTGGCCAAAGGCCGGGTGAGGGGGCAAGAACCAACGGAGCCGCGTCTCTCGGCTGTATGAGGTCGCTCGCTACTTCTTGTTTCGGTCTTTGTACTTTTTCTCCTTGTGTAGTTTCTTCACTTTGTCTTTGTCCTTCTTGTGGGAATCGTGACTTCGGTCCTTGTCACGTCCGTCGCCAATCGAATACTGATCCTTGTAGAGTCCTTTCTTCTTTCCACGTCCGACTTCTCTTGCCCGATCCGCACCCAACTCCCGATCAACGGTCCCCTGGCCATTCCGATGCGAGTTCTGAGCGTGTATGGATCCATTTCCAGGCCCGCGGCTCGGATCGCCACCTTGCCCGCGGCCACCCTTAGCCATCAACCCAGATTGGCTGCAAGCAAGCGTCATGCACATTGACAAAGCTATCGAAGTCCATCGTTTCATTGCAAACCTCCCGGTTGGAATTGAATCGACCGATGATTCAGGCTCTAGTTCGAGGCCACTTGGGTCGCGCCATTGCGAAGAACATGGATCTCGACGCGGCGGCTCATCTCGTTACTCAGCCGGCCGTTCTCGTCTTTCACGGCATTGGCTGCGCCCATGCCCAGTGTCCGCATCCGGAACAGTGGCACCTCATGTTTCTCGGATAGGTACCGAACTACAGCTCCCGCTCTCTGGCGGCTCAGTTCCAGGTTCACCTGCTGTGAACCTCGCGGATCGGCGAAACCTTGCACCTCGAGAACGTACCCTTTTGAGCCGTGGATCTCAGCGGCCAGGGCATCAAGGTGCTCGCGCGCAGTAGCATCCATTTCGGTCTGGCTTGGCTTGAAACCGACTTGGACGGTACGGACGAGGCGGTAGTTCTCCGCATTCTCTAAACGGCTGCCTAGGCGTCGTTCCACGTCACCAACGGACGCAAATGCCTTATCCGCAGCCAGTCCAGCCTCACTGGCTTTCTGCCCGGCGGCGGCCGCCTTGACGTCGGCTGCTTCCACCTGGCTCATGGTAGCCCTGAGGGCGGCCTGAGTTCGCTCGTCAATCTCTTTAATCTGAGTCCCGTGCTGACGGCTGATCTCTTCCAGTTCGGAGACCCGCCCGCTGACGGGGTCGACTTGCTGCTTAATGTGCTTCTTCGAAGCAAAAGGCCAGAGCTTGCCCATGCCTGCTTCCGTAGTGGAAGGCATCATCAAGCCTGCTATCACCATGCCTGCTGCCAAAACCCAGATGCGTGTCGTCGTATTCTCTTTCACGGTTCCTCCTCAAATAGGTCATTCGAACTCGGCTTCGCCCGATACAGTTGCAAAACAGCTGCCAAGGGTTCAAATTTCAAGTAAACACCTGCATATCAGTAAATTAGCTATGGCCAAGAGAAAGTTCGCGTCGATAAAAATTACACTCTTCCTATTTTTGCTTCACCGCGCTTGGAAAAATCATGTGCTGCTGGCTTCTTCCTAACCTGCTTTTTGCAAACAAGGCCAGATAGCTCTCCTTGATGAATGCATCCTTATTAAACCCTAGCTGAGCCGCAACCCGGAGAATGTCTGCCTCCCTCCCTTCGATTTCCAGGTAGTTGCCAATCGGTGTTTCGTCGACCGACAGATCGACGGAATATCGCTGTTCCCGGAGTCTCAATGAGTAGGAGGTTCGGAACTTCTCGTAGTAAAACGCAACCTCCAGGCCGAGCCGTTCCAGAATGACACCAAGGACCGCCGAATCCTGAACTCCAGTCTCCCGTTCTTCCCGGATCTTGAAGTGCTTCGACTGTTGGGCGACGCCTTTGAACGTAAGTAGACAGCGGTCGGTAAACTGCCGCACACGCAGCAGCTTCCCTTGGTTCCGCAAGGGCTGGCCCGGGAAGTCCCAGGTCCAGTTCCGTTCCAAGCTTCGTGGCACCTTTTCCTCGCAGCCCATTTCCAACAAATCGCCGCGGAGCCGGAGCAGATTGCGAATCTTGAGCTTAACTTCGATCTCCAGGCTTTCTGGCCTCATGGTATGGAGCAGCCTTTCACCGCACGCGGCAAGTTTCAGTGATCGTCAGACACTCTGTAGCAAAGGCATAGAATAAATGCAACGGCTCGGCTAAACTCGGACAATGTGCGCCAGTTCCATCTGCCCGGCCTGCAATTTGCCAGGAGCCGTTGACGAGGTTTGCCCGAACTGCGGCCGAAGCACGGCATTGCCACGGCACAGTCTGTTGAAGCCTGAGCCTGTCGCCCCAATCCACGCACGTGTTGAAAGAGAATGGCACGTCGCTTCGCGGACACATTCACAGCTTACGTTGCCTCTTCAACAGTTCACAGAGAAAGTGCTGCGGATTGCGGAAAAGCATGTCTCTGGCTTGGCAACGGGCGACGTTTCGCCGGAACAGGCCGTGGAACAGCTGCTTGAAAATCTGAAGTGGTCTGACTTGTTCCTCACCACAGCGTGTGCGGCTGGAGACAGTGCGGCTTGGGAAGTCTTTCGGAGGCAGTATCGGTCCGTCATTCAGATTGCGGCCCTCAAGACTTCGACCAGTGCCAGCGAGGCTGCCGAGCTCAGCGATACACTACTCACCGATCTTTTTCTACCACACGAAAGCGGGCGTGGAGAAAGCAAGATTGCGCAATACCATGGCCTTGGATCTCTGGAAGGCTGGATCAAGGTTGTAGTTCATCGGATGGCCATCGATCAGATTCGCCTCCATCGACGGGACGTCCCGATCGAAGAACTGGAAGTCGAACTGCCATCGAACAGCGCGCATGGCAAGGCAGATGAATCGATCAAGGAACGAGATACGCATCGTGCTCGAGACATGGTGGCTCAATGCCTCACAACCGCTTTCGAGCAACTGAACGCTCAAGAGAGACTGGTATTGAACTTATATTACCTGAAGGGCGTCAACCTCAAGGGAATCGGCCAATTCCTGAAGGCGCACGAATCCACCGCCAGCAGGCTGCTAGACCGGCTCAAGACACAGTTGCAGAAATCGGTCAACAAACAGCTCCAGGACAAGTTCAAAGTGCGAAAAACTGAGGTTCCACACCTGATCGAGCTGGCTCAAGGACATCTGGAGATCGACTTGAAGAAAATGCTGTCCCAATAGTTTGCAATTCTGAGGAGTTACGCCGTCTACTCTTTGGCAAGGCATCCAGTTCCTGGAGTGCAGGCCGGCTAGGAAAATCGAGGGAGAATGAGCCCGGAAAAGAAAGACCCTTTCGAGCAACTCTTGAAGCACCAACTGTCTGCGTCGCTTTCGCGACCTCCGGCAGAGCCATGTCCCGACGAGAATTGGATGGCTGCCTACTTGGAAGGCTCACAAAGCGAGCCCTTCAAGAAGACTTTCGAGCGGCATTTGCTGCAATGTGATCGCTGCCAGGCGGAGATGGCTCTGATGTTGAAACCCGGCGTGACGGAAGCTCACTCGATGCCATCTGGCCTGAGAGCCGAACCGAGTCCAGGAAGTAATCTGCTGGCGGTGCTGTTTGGTTGGACGAGAGCGACAGCCTTCCGGCCAGTCTTCACAATTCTGTTTGTCAGCATAGTGACAGGAGTTGTCGGATACCAGCTTCTTCGGGACGATCTAATTCTCCAACAGCGCTCGGTCGAAACAGCCGAGTCCAAGGCCCCTAAGAGTTCTGCTTGGCCCGACGCAGATAACCAACCAGCGCCACCGCCGGTGAATGATCAGAAGTCGCTAGAACAAAAACCGAGCGTCACATCTGAACCGTCGCGAGTTCGTCGTCACGCCGCCGCCGACCGGCTGGAAGCGCCGCGTTCATCACAAGCCGAACCAGGAGACCTGCGGAACAGAGGCAAGACGAACAGCGTGGACAGGGAAATGAAAGATGCTTTCGCAGCGGAACCGCCTTCGACGGTTCCGGCGGAGTCTAATCGCGATGCGGTTGCCGGACCAAAGCGCCGTGACATGGCCGTGGCCTCTCAGACTTCGCCCGAACCATTGCAGAAAGAGTCCCTGTCTGGTGCGGCGATTGATCGTCAGAATTCGCAGCTCCAGACAAAAGCCGATGAAAAGTCAGTCAAGCCTCAGCACCAAGTGATGCCGGCGGCCCCGCCTCCGGCGCGTCCGGCCCTCGGATCCCTCTCTGAAAAAAAAGCGGAACAGGACAATGTTGCTGATGCGAAAGAGGCCCGTACAGTGGGTGCCTCGGTTAAGAACAAACAGGTTCTTGTTCAAGTCCAGGGACGGGCTGACGGTTCCGCGGCCTCTCAAGCAAACGCCGTCAACCCCATCGAGGTGGGAGGAAAGCGATTCGATTTGAGCGACGGCATTTGGAAAGACGCCTCGATTCTGCCGGACGATCCGCGGCCCACATGGGTCAACGTGAACTCGCCCGATTTTGAAGGGCACCGCAAACAACTTGTGCCCTATCAAGCGGTGATCTCGCGACCTGAAGACGTTCTCATCAAGCTGCACAACCAGGTCTATCGAATTCAGAAAGCGCCAAAGTGAAACAGCGGCTGACTTGAAACATCGCGAACAGAGATCAGCATGAGTGCCATCGGTAGTTACGCCGTCTTGCGGCACAGCCCGTTTCCTGCCTGCGTGGATGGTGGGTGCACTTCAACTTCGCTCGGAATCCGCGGGGATGGATTCTAAGATCATTTGTAGAGCAGACCCCGCTTTTCAGGGGTCTGCGGCTTTGAACTTCCAGTCCCGCAGGCTCGCTCCTTCTAAAGCCGCAGACCTGCCCAAAACGCAGGTGCGCTACAAAAGAAAATGGCAGCCAAATCCCCTTGGGAGGGGAAAGCGTCGCCAGCCACCCCGCCCGAGAAGTGCATCCTCTTAGTCTAGTCTAGGAGCCGAAGAAATGAATCAGAAGTCCATTCTCCTCTCGTTCGTTGCCGTGATAGTCGGTTTGAACGGGCTCATGGCCAGAGATTCCCCAGCTTTGCAACTTTCGTGGGAGCGTGACATCCTGACGATTACAGGCGATCAACTGCCCGGCAAAGCGATGAAGATTCTCTACCTGGAGACCTATTGCCGGCCCAACTCGCAAACCACCGATTGGGTGACCAACACAGTCATTGGTCACAAGACCGAGTTGATTGCCATCAACCCGGATCGCACTCAGCTCAAGCTGAAGTGCACCCTGAAGGATGGCGTCACTGTGGACCATGTGATTACGGCGCGCTCCGACGAAGTGGACTTCCGGCTTGTCGCTCACAACCCGACCCAGTCAAACTCCAAGGCTCATTGGGCGCAATCCTGCGTTCGCGTGGGCGAGTTCACCGGATTGGGCGACCCGGAAAATCCAAGAACTTACGACTACTTGAAGAAGTCTTTTATCTTCCTCGGCAAGCGTCTGTCGCTAATGCCCACCAAGGACTGGGCCACGGAAGCTCGATATACCCCGGGCCAGGTGTGGGCCGCGCCGGGAGTATCGCGAGCCGATGTGAACCCCCGGCCGCTGAGTCCTCATACACCCACCAATGGGCTGATTGGCTGCTTCAGTGGCGACAACTCCAGAATTTTCGCCACGGCCTGGGAGCCCTATCAGGAATTGTTTCAAGGCGTGATTACTTGTCTGCATAGTGATTTTCGCATTGGTGGCCTGAAGCCTGGCGAGACAAAGCGAATCCGAGGCAAGATCTACTACGTTGCCAACAACGTTCCCGCGTTGCTGAAGCGCTACGCGAAAGACTTCCCTGAACAGGCACGTTGAGCCTTCCAGCCGGAGCCAGAAACCCCGCAAGATGAGAACTCAACATTCTGCATTCAATGTCGCATCGACTTCCCGCCGGGCCTTCCTCAAAGAGTTCGCAGCGGGCCTCATCGCCTCGCCTCTTGCATCGGGAGATCTTTGGGCTCAAAGGGAACCACTGCTGCGGGCACTGGCGGCGCGTGAAGTCTTTGTGAAGTCTCCCGGCAAAGGGACCGCAGTCATGGCGTTTGCTTACGACACGCAGTCCAAAGGCGGATCGCTCGTATCGATCGAACAGCGCTGGTCGCGCTCGGATACCATCGACGTAGCCTACTATCGTTGGTCGAAAGACAACGGCCGCACCTGGACCGATCCGGCCCAACGGTCCACCGGTGAGAAACTCCGCAACGGAATGCTGCGCCGCCACCTGCGCGGCGGGTATGTCGAGGCTGGCACCGGAAGGTTCATTGAAATCTGGATTGAGGGAATCCTTCCCAACGACGACCCTCTCGAGGGCATGCGGCAGTGGAACATTTACTATGCAGTTTCCAAGGACGGCGGCCGGACAAAGGGAAAAGTCCACCAGATCATTCACGAGGGGAAAGAATTTAATGCCCAGCACCCACTGCCCGGGGTTTTCACCGGAAAGAATGCAGTGATGATTGGTGATAACCCATCGCGGCCCATCAACCTGAAAGACGGATCCATTCTGCTTCCGGTGCAGATATCTCCGCTCGGGGCCGATGGCCGGCTCGCCAACCCTGGGGGCGGTTACACATACACCGACGCCGCCATCCTGCATGGACGATGGCAGGGAAATCAGCTGGTGTGGCGTAGTTCTGAACGGATCATTGGCGATCCGGAACGCTCCACGCGCGGGATGGACGAGCCTACCATCGCCACTCTGCGAGATGGCCGGCTGATCTCGGTGATGCGAGGTTCCAACGACAAGAAATACCATTTGCCCAGCTATCGTTGGATTTCATTCTCGTTCGACGGCGGATGGAAATGGTCGAAGCCCGAACCCTGGACGTATACCGATGGAGAGGCATTTTATTCTCCCAGCGCGTGTTCGCAGCTGTTGCGTCATTCGAGCGGGAAGCTCTACTGGCTCGGGAATATCAACCAAACCAATCCGCGAGGCAATCGGCCTCGCTATCCCTTCTACATCGCCCCCGTGGATCTTGAGTCGGGACTACTCAAACGCGAGGGTCTCCGCGTGGTTGACGACCGCACGCCCGGCGACGACGAACTTCTCACGCTTTCGAACTTTTACGCGCGGGAAGACTGCGAGACCCACGAGATTCTCGTACACATGACCCGTCTGTTCGCGTTTCCAGACGGCTGGGTTGGCGACGCACTGCTGTATCGCATTCCGGTTTAGTGTAAATGGCAGTCTGTTTGAATTCACTCTGAGGAAAATCCGCATGATGGTGGGCATACGCATGCGAGACTTGCGCAAGATTTACAACTCGCCTCCACCTTTCGCTGCTGGTGCAAGCGGCTTCGTCGCTGGGGCGTTAGGACGAAAACGACAGCCAAAGCCGCAGATCGTCGCGCTGGATGGCCTCTCCTTGGATGTTTCGCCTGGCGAAATTTTCGGACTGTTGGGGCCGAACGGTGCCGGGAAGTCAACCACGGTGGGCATTCTAACCACCCGCGTGCGGCCAACCAGCGGTCAGGCATGGATTGGCGAGCACGATGTGTGGCAGGAACCCGTTGCCGTCAAGCGCCTCATCGGAGTGGTCGGCCAGCGGCCCAACCTCGACTTTTCCTTGACCGCCTTCGAGATCCTCGCCTTTCACGGCGCCTATTTCGGGCAGTCTGCGCCGGAGCGAGCCGAACGGGCCAAGACTCTGCTCGACAGGTTCAAGCTCCGTGACCGCGCCGATCAGTTGGTTCGCGGATTTTCCGGCGGCATGATGCAACGCCTGTCCATCGCGCGAGCCATGATGCACGACCCGCGAGTCCTCTTCCTGGATGAGCCCAGCGCTGGCTTGGACCCGCAGACCCGTTTGCTGCTGTGGGAGATCATCCGTGAGTACAACCACGGCGGCAAAACGGTGTTGCTCACCACGCACAACATGGAAGAGGCCGACGCCTTGTGCCAGCGATTGGCCATTGTTGACCATGGGCGCAGTATCGCCTTGGGCACTCCCGGGGAACTAAAGGCCTCCGTGCGGTTTTCTGTTGCGTCTGCGCTTCGGCCAGCACTCTGAGGCTTTGCTGCAGCAGTTTCAAACCCTGGCAGGCGTCCGAGAAGTGCGAGCCACCGAGAACAATGGCGCCGATCTCTACGCCGACCGCGGTGGTTCGTTGATCCCAGAGATCGCCAGTCTCGCTTCTGCTGCCAGGGTCGAGATGTGCGACGTGCACATCTCGGAACCGAGTTTGGAAAACCTCTTTCTACACCACACCGGAAGGAGTCTGCGTGAATCGTAAAGCCTTCATGGCCATGCTGACGCGCGACGCGCACGTGGCTCGGCGCAACTTTGTGCCGCTCATGCTGCAAACCTTTTTGCAGCCGTTGATGTTTGTGTTTGTTTTCGGCCGGGTGATGGTCGGCAGCGGTTACATGCCACCCGAGTACAAGAGCCTGCTGTTTTCCGGAATCATGGCTCTGAGCATGGTCTCGGCAGGCATCTGGTCCGTCGCGATGCCCCTGATCGCGGAGTTCCAGTTCACGCACGAGATCGAAGACCGGCTACTCGCTCCGATGGATATTTCCTGGCTGGCCGTCGAGAAAGTTGTTGCCGGTATGCTTCAGGCTTTGGCGGCAGGGCTGGCGGTGATTCCGGCCGGCTGGCTGCTGCTGCGTCCGGGCGTCGAATTGAGCCTGCAGACTCCCCTAAGCTTTATCCTCGTGGGGCTGCTCGTGGCGTTGTTTTCGGCATCGGGCGGCTTGGCGCTTGGTTGCAGTGTCGGTCAAGCCCAAGTGGGGCTGATGTTCAGCATGGTGGTGGCGCCGATGATCTTCTTCGGCTGTACCTACTAGCCCTGGAGCGCGCTGGACCACTCTCCCATTCTGCAGAAGGCTGTGTTGCTGAACCCAATGGTTTACGCGAGCGAAGGCCTGCGAGGAACTCTGGTGCCGCAGTTCCCTCATCTCTCGCTGCTGGCAGTTGTGGCGGAATTGGTTTTCTTTGACGTTCTGTTACTCGCCGTTGGACTTCGTCAGTTCCATCGAAAAGCGATTGACTGACGCAGGAATTCATTGATTCATTGAGTCAATGAATCATTTCCTGATTGATTAGCCTTTCATTTTTTTCCAGGTCGCAAGGCACCGCTCTGCGGTTTCCATGGCTGGGAAACGGCTCCCCTCCTGCTCGATCAGGTAGAACTCCACTCCACCGACCGTCTCAGCCGCTTCGAGAATTCCTTTCCAGGGCGAGTCGCCTTCCCCGAAAAGAACGCGATAACCCTTGCCTTCGCCCGCTGCCCAGTCTTTGCAGTGGAGGCTGTTGATGCGTCCGGGATGGGCTTTGATCCAGGAGATCGGGTCGGAGCCGGCTTCGACACACGTACCAACGTCCAGTTGTAACATCACCTCCTTGGGCGTGTGGGCAGCAATCACCTCCATGGGACGCTTGCCTTCCAACGGCACGAATTCCAGTTTGTGGTTGTGAAATCCGGCTCGCATTCCCAGCGGCAGCAACTTTTCTGACGCCCGGCTGAGCGTGTCTGCCACCGCCTTCCAGCCATCGAGTCCCCTGACCCTGCCAGCGCTGGACATGACGATGTATTTGGAGCCCAGAATCTGGTTGAGTTCGATGGCTTTGGCCAGGCCTTCGGGACTAAATGCATTCGCGCTGCTGTGCGTGGAAAGGCAGCGAATCCCGAGATCGTTCAAAAGCTTTCGCACTTCCTTGGCGTAGCCGGGCGTCCAGTCATAGTAGGGAGAGTAAAACTCAACCACTTCGTATCCCATTTTGGCGACGGCGCGCACCGTGCCCATGAGGTCTTTTCCAAGTTCGTCGCGAACTGAATACAGTTCAAGTCCAACGGGAATCTTTTCCTTGGCGGGTCTGGCAAACGTCAGCGGCGCAGTACCAAACAGCGCCAGGAACAACCGGCGAGACATGGAATATTTTGTGATCATGGAAGAAGAGCCTTTCACATCAACGTAGAGTGCGAACTTGGCAAGAGACGGATTTCAGACCTGAATCTGTTGCGTCTATTTTTCGAGTAGTTGCCAACAGCGCTGGAGAAGCGCTGTGACGTGGGCAGAAAGTGTAGGGTGCTTTGGGCTTCGCAACGCACCCTCGCAGCTATCGAATTCGGGCCGGCTGTGGTGCGTTCAAGAAACGAACGCACCCTACGAGATTGGGTGAAGCCACCAGAGCTGAGAGTTGTCCCCCTTGGCTAAGGAGGGATCTCAAGGGGGTGAGGCGATCGATCCTCATTTCGATCCCGTAATCTCAATCTTGCGAAACTCCCCCGTGTCGTCAAAGGAACCCAGCCCAACCCGGCCAGCGCGAATCGTCGTGTCTGAAGCCAACAGGACCGGGGCCTTGGACCCATCCACATAAATTTCAATCCGCCCGGTCGCGCCGTCCCTTTCCAAGCGCACGCGATGCCAGTTCTGATCCTTGAGCTGAGGCTGTCCCTTGCCATCGTCGATCCGGCGGCGATCGGCGTCAGACACGAGGAAGATCCCATGATGCACGTCATCTGTGACTCCCGAAAGATGCACATAGTAGAAGCGCCTGGGAGATTCATAGCCGAAGACGAGGTTGAGATCCCGGCGAAGCACATCCTGTGGGGCTGTCGATCGAACTTCAGCTTTGAGAGTCACCCGTTTGAGAGGGTCCGTTTTGAAAATGGCCAGCGCGGCAGGCCGTCGAATGGGGCCGGCTGGTTTACCCGCTTTCTCAAGAACCAGCTTGCCATCGGTGACTGTCCAGGACCCGGAACCATCTAAAGACCACTCCGCGAGCGCGTCCGGCCCGACAAATAGGGGTCGAAATGAAAGGCTTCGCTGCGCATGGACACGAGCACTCGCGAGCGTCAGAACGAACAAAATTGTAAATGGCAGGCGGGTCGATCTCATCAGTCAAACCTTAAACGATTCAACCTCAGCAAGCTGCTTTGTCATTTCCGCGCAAGAACGTCACTCGGTGAAAACCGAGGCAGAATCCAGTGGATCCCTGGAAAGCAGCCTGGATTCGCGCTTTCGCGCGAATGACGAAGCCCGCTCGGAAAAAGATCGCCGTCCGGATTCTGCAGCGCTTGCTGTCCTCGTCTTGTCCCACCGAAAGCCTCAATGCGCATTGTGACGAGAAGCTCTCCCCCTTGCGCGAAGCGCGAATAAGGGGGAGATAAAGAGGGGGTCTAGGATGAGTGCTGAGAATGTAACACAAACTCTCGACTCCTAAAGGGATCCACGGCGGTGAGTTTTTCGCAGACCCATTGATCACACCTACCCGTCCATGTTGCGGACTCTTGGACATCCTCGGCCCATTAAGGCTGCGCTCACGCTTTTCTTACGATATCCCCAACCCGAATCACGCCAGGTAGAACGACACGCGCATTAATGCCCCTCAGGTGAAGGCGCTTCCCTTCGTCTGAGTTCACGAACTTCACAGCATCCAGCCCAAATCGTTCCACGAACTTGGCGCAGCCGGTGTGGGGTTGTTTGGTGACTTCAATCACCGCCGAGCCCAACGCCAGCCTTGTGCCAGGCGGCAGGTTCTCATCGCTCAGGTCCAGGTCGACGAAGAGCTGGTCGCCTGCCAAGGCCCACCGTTCCGGCTGCTGCGCCACCAAGGCGATGACACGGGAGTTCATGACGTTTAGCTGCATGTCCGGATGCGCCGAGCCATCGGTTGTTAGAGTCGATCCGCGCGTCCTCCAATTGTCTCCCACCAAGCCCTCATGCAGGTCGAGTCGTCCTTCCTGCAGAAGCTCTCTGACTCCGGTGTTCGGCCGTCGCACAATCAACTCCAGAACGCCTCCATGTTTGGGCGACTGCCGGATTTTCTCCAGCCCCGTTTGCAGCTCAGCCATCACCAGATGATTCATACCCGCCATTGTCAGCCCGCGTAGCCGCTGTCTTTCGGCGAAACTCCAATGTATTTGAAGCCGATGCGCAGGAAAGGTATCGGTTTCAAAAGCGATTGTAAATGAAAGAGCGTTCCTTTTCTGCAGGCCATCACTGGCATTTCGTCATCGTGGCGCTTCGCTCGTGGCAAGAATAGCTGGGAGCCGGGCCACCAGTTAGAAGGGCGTGGGCGACCCATACCGTCGACATTCCCGCGAAAGCGGGAATATGGAGATTGGACGTTTTTCAAGAAGTGCAGCGGCATGGAGGCCGCTGCTTCATCTTGAGAGCCCTAGAAGGGCGTCAGAAAGTAGCCCAGGGCAAGCGTGGGGCAGGAGCGCCGGGACCGCCGTCCCCCCTCGCGCCGCCCTGGGTCAGCGTTCCGACCAATTCTTCTCCTCTCCCCCCGAATCGCCCGCCTTTGGGCGATTCGGGGGGAGAGGTAGGGAGAGGGGGGCCGTTGGTTGCCGATTGGCGAGTCTCGCGTTTCGTTGTTCTCCAAACAGTTCTCGGCACGAAGCGTGATTTTCGCATGAGCTGGGTCTTCCCCCTCACCCTAGCCCTCTCCCCCAACACAAAACACGTGTTGGGGGAGAGAGAACAAATTGTGGGAACGTTGACCCAGGGCGGCATGAGCGGCTCCTGCCGCTGATGCCGCCCTGGACTATCGTCTGACGCCCCGCTGGGGCTCTATCAGGAAGAAGCGGCCTCGTGCCGCTTCACAAATGTCCAATCTCCAGATTCCCGCGAAGGCGGGAATGAAGTCAAGAAAACTTACGATTCCCGCTTTCGCGGGAATTCCATTGCGCCAACAACGACAAAAGCCGAGTTTGGCCGAAAGCCCTTCGCCGGGCATGTCTTCAATGCTATAAGTCCCCTGCGTCTAGTGGCCTCTCTAACCTCCGGTTCACCGAATGACAAAGGATCCAGCCCGCCCGGCACTCATCTTGCTGTTGCTTTTCTGCGTCGGACTTCTCGGTGAGGTCGACTACCAGATGATCCCCCCGCTGCTGCCGCTGCTCGCCTCGGGGTTCAGCGTCACGACCAGTCATGCCGCCCGCGTCGTCCCCGTATATTCGGTAGCCTCGGCCGTCTTCTCCCTGCTCTTTGGTTATCTCTCGGACCATTTCGGGAGAAAGCGGTTCATCCTGGCAGGTCTCGTCTGCTTCTCGGTCATCTGCGCTGGAACCTTCGCCAGTGCCTCCTTTGAGACATTCCTGCTGGCGCGGCTTCTTTCTGGAGTGGCCACCGGTGCGATTGTCACGGCGGCAACCTCTTACGCAGCGGACTATTTCAGCTACGACCGGCGGGGGCGCGCCATGGGAATACTCTCGACGGCCTACTTCGCGGCAGCCATTCTTGGCATTCCGGCCGCAACTGCAGTCGCCGGTCGCTGGGGCTGGCGGCCGCTCTTTCTTATCACAGCTTTGGCGGCTCTGATTTGCGGCGTCCTGGTTTGGAAGTTCGTCCAGGCTGAGACGGCAGCCGAGATGCACGAGATCGACTCTCGGCATCGCTTGAGCTTCAGCCGAATTCGACAGGTCTTCAGCCGCTGCCTGCGGCGCCGAGACACACGGTCGGTTCTACTCGCCTCACCGCTGTCCTCCGGCGCCATCGTTGCCTTTATCACCTTCCTCTCCAGCCACCTCATCGCTCAACTGCACGTCACCGTGCAGCAGGTCGGCCTCGTCTTCCTGCTTTGCGGGCTGGCGTCGCTGGCAGGGGCGCCGCTATCAGGCATCGTGGCAGATCGTTGGGCCAAGAAACCGCTGCTGGTTCTCAGCGGATTCGTTCTGGCGGCTTGCGTGGTTGCGGTGCCGAAGCTCATGTGGGGTCCCGGCTTGTTCGCTGTCCTCGCGTTGACCGGACTGTCCATTGCGTTTCGCATGGCTCCGCTGCTGGCGATCACGACGGAACTGGTCAACCCAAGCGAACGGGGAACTTTCCTGGCGCTGCGCAATGCGCTGTCGCAATTGGGAATCGCGGCCTCGACGCTGAGCGCGTCCTATCTTTTTGCGTCTTGGGGATATGCGTGGGTGGGAATGTTCTCTGCCTGCCTGCTGACGATCTCAAGCCTGGTGATTCTTTTTTTCGTCAAAGAGCCGCAACAAAAAGAGGCTGAGGCCGTCTCGGGAGCGAAACAGGTTCACGGCAACGACACAAAACCCTGAAGCCCCTACCTTCTTCGAAAGATTGGCACCGTGGAAAAGATAGACAGCTGAAAGGTGTTGTTGTACTCGATCACCTGACCGTTGCGCTGCTGCAGGGTTTGGAGGAGATAACCTATTTCCAGTTTGGTGTTCTTGTTCAGGGAATATCCCAGGGCCGCATAGGCCCTGTTCTGGTCGAAGATGTTCGCCGCGACGTTGTTCCCGAAGTTGACCATGATCTCGTCATAAACTCCCAGATAGAGCTTCTTGTCTTCTACCAAGGGGATATTCATTCGCATCATGTAACGGAACCGGTTTTCGTAACGCCAGAAGTCGATACGGCTGTCGGAGGGCTGGATCTTTTGTCCCAGGTATCTTTGCTCCAGACGATACCGGTGCTGCAACCCCAGTTTTCCCAATTCATGCTTTAAAATGACCTGCTCATAAATGCGATGTTCCGGAAAACGATGCCTGACAGGGAAGTCTCCGTAAGCGAAGGTATCGACGAAGGCATACCCGGCTGTGAGCACCACATTCTTGTTCGGACTGAAATTGATCGCCGGCCGGAGCAGGAGTTGCTGCCCTTGGGTGATGACATCGTGGCGCCGCCATTGTCCTTCAAGATGGGCGCCCCAGCGCTCGCTTACCGGATGGTCTCCAAAATAGTTGTACCAGCCATTTGCGTTCACTGTCGATATGCGCTGAGAGCTCTGCGAGAAGGCAGGATGGGCAACCAGAACAATGATGAAGCCTATCCAGGGACACCGGATTTTTTCCAATAGCGACCCTCCTTGCCGCGAAACGGAATCAGCCCCGCTGCCTCACTTGACCGCCATTGTTTTCGATTGATCTCTCAACTTCTTGATGCGATCTCCACGAGCCAAAGAGACCTTGAGAAGGGGCGGGGTCACTAGCGTCGTCAGGATCACCATGATGACCACGGCAGAGTAAGTGGAACTGCTGATCACCGGGCTTCCCTGCAGCATGAGGGAGGCGCCAATGCTGGCGAAGATTAGCCCCACTTCGCCTCGCGGGATCATGCCGATTCCAACGGAGAGCCGATCCAGACCTTTTTCAACAACCCCCAGGGCGCACGCCTGCTTTCCCAGGATGGCGACGACAGTCAGAACTAGAGCGAAGCCCAAAATGCTGGAATCGGCGAAGGTTTTCAAGTCGACTCTCACACCCATGAGGACAAAAAAGACGGGAACGAGGAAGGATGAAATCGGACGCAGCAATTCCTCGATGGAGTGTTCGCCGCGTTCGCGAAAATCGCGGTAATGAACCGGATCCAGAATAAGGCCAGCCGCGAAAGCGCCAACAATAGGAGCCAGCTCGATCCGATTGGCAAGGTAGGAGAGAAAGAAACAAAAGCACAGGCTCGTTGCCAGCAGCATCCCATGCACGTTCAGTCTGGACGCCAGCGAGAACATTCTGGGAGACAGCTTGGAGCCAATCCAGAGAGCGATGACCAAGAAAGCAACCGCTTTGAGAATGATGAAGCCAATACTCAGAACAGAGATGGCGGCTGCACCGCGGTCAGCCGCTTTGATGATGCCGCTCACGGCCGCCAGAATGACCAATCCCATCACATCGTCAATCACGGCAGCGCCAAGAATGATTCGGGACTCCTTGGCACTTGTCTTCCCCAGATCCTTCAGCACGCGCGCCGTAATCCCAACGCTGGTAGCGCAGAGCGCTGTCCCGATAAACACGTGCACCAGGGTGCTGGCCTGCGGCAGAAACCAGGCGCCCACGCCCCAACCCAGCAGCATGGGCACGATCACACCCACGAGAGCAACGAGGAATGAGGAGATGCCCACTTCCAGCATTTCCTTGAGGTTCGACTCCAGCCCCACCTCAAAGAGTAAGAAGATGACCCCAATCTCGGCCAGAATGATGATGGCTTCATTCGATTTCAGATAATCCAGTCCGTGAAACCCCAGCAGGGATAAGTTGCCCAGAATGACACCGAAGATCAACTCGCCCAGCACGGCCGGTTGCCGAAATCGCTCCATCAAGGCGCCACCGAGCTTGGCCGAAAGGAGGATGACGACGAGCGAAACTAGAACAAGAGACACAGGACTCTCATGCCCTGCTCCGGATTCTGAAGGAGAGCCCGCCAGCGCTTCGGCAGCAGAAAGAACAGCAGGAGCATCCCAAGTCAAGCCGGGGCCGAAAATCAGTCCGCTGAAAACTGTCAATCCAAGAACCAGCAGACTGCTTCGCAGTGAGAAGGGGAATCGGAGACTTGGAGTATTCAAAGGAGTTCCTCAGGCCGCCGGTGGCGGCGCCACGTTCGATGAAAATGCCAGTTCCCGATCTGTCCCCCTTCGCAAGGCAACGCAGCGCTGTTTGCTGCGAGGGCCTGGAAGATGAAGACCCCCTCTTCATCTCCCCCTTGTACGCTCGCAAGGGGGAGAAAGACTTTGTTCCCCTTGGCAAGGGGGACGCCGCGCATTGTGCGGCAGGGGGTCTGCGTGGGGCCCCACCCCGTCGCTAACGCGCCACCCCTGAAGCTGAAAAAATTCAACGGTAGGGACGCGCTGCTGCGCGTTTGCGACACTAAACCCAACACGGACGCGGAGCACCGCGTCCCTACCGGATTGGGTCTATACGTCCAACCGAATTTTTTCACAGCTTCCCTCCCAGGAGGGAATTTTCAGAGGAGTTTTCAAGGGAGCCATCCATGCTCCTGCGGAGCGCATAGAGCATGAAAATACTTCATGCCGTGACGGATGAAGAGTCGCACGATTCCCCTCTCGGGAGGCGCAAGGGCGGTCAGGCCCTGGGGTGGGTTTTGGATTAGGGAGCGACCCACCCCGGCGCTGCGCGCCACCCCTCCAAGGAGGGGATTCTCAAGGGAGTAAGTAATTTGTCGTCAACTTGAGCGGAATGACCCCGTTCATCTTCTGCACGAGATTGGTCACGCTGGCGTCCATTATTTCCATAAGGGGCCCTGGATAGAGGCCCACCCAAAAGATCACAATGGCCAGCGGCACGAGAATCAACGTTTCTCGCGCGCTGAGGTCGGGAAGAAGCGCAGCCGCCCTCGTTGCTGCCTGTCCTAAAGCCACACGTTGCAGCATCCAGAGCATGTAAGCCGCGGCCAAAACGATTCCGCCCATAGCGAGTATTACCATGACAAAGCTTCGGTACGATGTCCCGACGAGTACTAAGAATTCGCCAATGAAATTAGCTGCGCCCGGCAGGCCGAAAGCGGCCACCGAGAAGAGACACAAAAAAGCGGCAAACCGAGGCATCGGTTTGTGGAGGCCGCCATAATCGCTGATCAACCGGCTATGGGTGCGGTCATACAACTGGCCGACAGCTAGAAACAGGGCGCCCGTTGTGATTCCGTGATTAAACATCTGCAAAATCGCACCCTGGATCCCCTGCCTGTTGAAGGCAAAGATCCCGAGCGTGACAAATCCCATGTGGGAGATTGAGGAATACGCCACCAGCTTTTTGAGATCAGACTGCGCCAGGGCGAGATAGCCGCCGTATAAAATGGCTACTACCGACATCCATAAGATAAAGGGCGCAAACGTTGCTGAGGCTTCTGGCAGCATCGGGAGACAAAACCGCAAAAAACCATACCCTCCCATCTTCAACAACACCCCTGCCAGGATGACACTGCCGGCCGTGGGAGCTTCGGAATGGGCATCCGGCAGCCACGAGTGAAAAGGGATCATCGGCAACTTAATGGCAAAGGCTAAAAGGAACGCTGAGAAAATCCATAATTGCACATTTGATGCATACGTCTGTTCCGTCAACGCAAGAATGTCGAAGGTGTGTCCCCCTTCCAGGTACAGTCCCAGAATCCCCACGAGCAGAAGAAGGCTTCCCGTCAAGCTATACAGAACGAACTTAATTCCTGCAGCGATGCGGCCCGGACCGCCCCAAAGAAGAATCAGGAAATACATGGGAATCATGGTGACTTCCCACGACATGAAGAAAAGGAAAAAGTCCAAAGCCGTGAAGACGACAATCATGGCGCCTTCGACCAGGAGGATTAGGCTCATGAAGGCTCTCACTCTGGTGTCAATGGCGTTCCAAGAGCAGAGAACGCAGAGGGGAGAGAGAAAAGCTGTAAGCAGGACGAGGAGGATGCTAATGCCATCCACACCCACTGCGTACTGAATGTTGAAGGTGGGCATCCACTCGGCTCGTTCCACGAACTGCATCCCCTGCTTGGTCAAATCGAAACGTGACCAGAGAACAAAGGAGAGCCCCAAATTCAGCAACGTGTTGCCAAGTGCGATTCGCCGAATCCACTCTGTCTTCGGAACGAATGCCAGGACTGCAATTCCAAGGAAGGGAACGGCGATCATGCCACTGATAAGGTGTTCGGCAAAGATTGAACTCATTTTGACCCATCCCAAAGGGTTCTCATAACACCAGCCAGTACAACAGACCAATCGCCAGCCCTAATCCACAGATCACGACGCCTAGGTGGTGCTGAAGTGTCCTTGGTTCGATCTCTTCTAGCACGTGACCGGCGCCATCCGCCAGGCCCCCCAAGCGTTCGACGGTTTCCTGAGTCCCACGAACATCAATAACCCGCCACAGCCACTGCGCGAGCCGAACCGAGAACGTCGCACTACCATCAACCGTGCGCTCAATCACACGAACATCAATAACCCGCCACAGCCACTGCGCGAGCCGAACCGAGAACGTCGCACTACCATCAACCGTCCGCTCAATCCCGCGAACATCAATCACCCGCCACAGCCACCGCGCGAGAAGAAATGAAACCGTCGCGATACCAGTCACCACGCGGTCAATTCCCCGAATATCTATCTCACGCCAGAGCCATCTTGCAAATCGTATGGTGGGCTGTACCACGTAGGCATCGTAGATTTCGTCAAAGTATAACTTATTGAGAAACAGCACATACATGCCCTTTGCCAACGCCGACCGCTCAAGCAGAGACGTTCTCGGTGTTACGTGAAGAATGTAGGCAAGCCCCCATCCGCCAACCGCTGCCAGCAGCGGCAACAGGAGCCACGCGGAAAACGCGCTCGGTTGCCCGAGCGCATGCAGAGTACCGAGCGGCCGCCCCACTGCAGGCGCCAAGAAGTCAACAAACCCGGACCAAAGCACGACCAGAAGGCCGGCCAATCCGGCTGCTCCCACCGCGAGTACCAGCACGTGCGAAGGTGAAAACAACTGGGGTTGAAGCAACGACCGGGCAGTTCCCGATTCCTGAACGGCACGACCTGGTTGAAAGAGGGAGCTGACGCCGCGAAACAGGTACATGGCCGTAAAAAAGACGGTCATCAAACCGATCGCCCAAAACGTGAACTTAGCCGCGGGGAAATGATGCACGGTCCACAGCGCCTCATAGGGGCCGGAGAAAAGAATAAACGGTGGAATGCACGCGAAGATCAGCGCTCCGATCGTCACGGACCAGGCCCGCCGTGCTTGCGAGCTATGACTTGGCGCGGATTCGTGGCTTCCATGAGCTGCGACTGATTGAAGCGCATTGCCGGTAGACAGGAACAAGAAGCCCTTCAAAAACCCATGAGCTAACAGGTGGAAGATGGCCGCCACAAACGCTCCCACCCCGCACGTCATGATCATGAAACCGATTTGACTGATCGTCGAGTAGGCAAGGAGTTTTTTGATGTCGGTCTGTGTCAGTGAAACCAAGGCCGCAAACAGCGCGGTCGTTGCCCCAACGACGGCGATGACCGTCATGGCTACCGGCGACAGCACGAGCAGAGGGCTAAATCGAACGAGCAGAAATGGGCCGGCATTCACCATGGTGGCGGCATGAATCAGTGCCGAAACCGGGGTCGGTGCTTCCATGGCGAAAGGAAGCCAAACGTGGAGCGGAACTTGGGCCGACTTGCCCATCGCGCCCATAAACAGCAGGAGAACGATCAGCGTGGTCGTCTGAACTGGCCAGTCGAAGCCGGCCCAACCCAGCAGGTTGATTGTCTGTCCGCTGATGCTGTCGGCTCGATCCAGAATCTGCTGAATGTCCAGTGTTCCAAACGTGGAAAAGGTCAGGATCACGCCGAACCCAAGTCCCACATCCGCCACCGCGTTGACCAAGAAGGCTTTCGTGGCCGCGTTGCACGCGGCCTTTCTCTCGGCCCAATGGGATATCAAGAGATAAGAACAGATCCCCATGACCTCCCAGCACATGTACGTCAGGAGCAGGTTGTTACTCATGACGAGCGTCACCATCGCAAAGGTAAAGAGCGCGATGACGGCGAAGAAACGGCTGTACCGTGGATCTCCGATCATGTACCGCGAAGAGTAGACGTGGACGACGGCGCTGACACCGGTAACCAACAGCAGCAACAGCACGGTGAGTTGGTCAATGTACAAGCTCAAGTCAACCACGAGACTTCCCGATTGAAGCAATCGGTACAGGGGTATGGACTGGGGTCCGTTTCTCACAATCTCAACGAACGCACCCACCGACAGCCCGAAAGACAGGACAACGGCAGGAATCGCCACCTTGTGGCTTGCTTCGCCCAGGCGCCGGCCACCCAGTGCGATGGTAACGGCCGCCAACAAGGGCAGAAGGGGGATGAGGATGAAAACCGACATGCCAATTCCTTCTCTGGTGAATCAGTACTTAAAGTCCAAGGGGGGTTATCGTATCGAGCAAGACTCTCACAATGAGATCGCTGCACAATCCTAAAGCGATGATGCTTAGGCACAGGGTGCCCACACAGACGCGCAGCGCGAATGGTGCTTCGACTCGTTGGGTGCTGCTCGGGGACACCTGATCGCCGCTAAAGACTCGCACCCAGAGTCTGAGAAAATATGCCAACGTCAGGAGTGTCGAGAGCATCACGGCCCCAACAGCGAGATAGTTACCGCTCCTCAGAGCGCTCAGAATGATGTACCACTTTCCGAAAAACCCGCCTGTTGGGGGGATGCCGATCATCGACATGGCCACGACGATGAGCGCCCCAGTCATCCACCAAGGCGCTCGCCCATGCAATCTTCCCAAATCCTCCATGGTTTTTACGCCGTACTGGTGGATGGCGGCGCCAGCCACGACAAACAGCGTTGCTTGCATCACGGCATCATTGATCAGGTAAAACATGGCCCCGGCCAATCCCGTTTGGTTTCCCTGGCCCACGCCAATAAGAATCAGGCCGATGTGCGATACGCCCCCATAGGCGAATATCCGTTTCACATCCCGTTGGGTTAGTGCCAGAAACGCGCCAACAACTGATGCGAGGGCGCCTGACACCCAAACCAAACGGAGAATCTGAGTAGTTTCAAGTTCGCTGCCGACACCCACCGCCCAATAGAGGATCCGAGCCCAGGCTAACAGTGCGACCTTGGTCACCAGAGACGAGAGGAGCGGTGAAACCGCATCTGGTGCATAACTGTAGGCATCCGGCAACCATCCATGAAGCGGCATGAGCGCCATCTTGATTCCGAGACCGATGAACATGAAGACCAAGCCACCGATGACTGCCTTGGAATCCAGTAACGCTGGCACTCGCTCTGCCAAGTCCGCCATGTTCAGGGTGCCAGTGGCCGCGTAGAAAAAGGTGACGCCCAACAAATAGAACGTCGCGCCAAGGCTTGCCAAGATGAGATATCGAAACGCAAACACCAGCGCCTTCCCGCCGGCCATGCCGACCAAGGCAGCAACGGAGAGTGTGACCACTTCCAGAAACACAAACACGTTGAAGAGATCACCGGCGAAGACGGCCCCGGTTAAGCCGGAGAGTAAGAGCAGGATCAAGGTGTAATAGAGCACGACACGTCCGCCAGCCGGAAGGGGTGAGACGGCGCCTCCATAGATCAAACAAATGGAGGCGATCAGGCAAATCGCAACCATCATGACGCTTGCCAGCCCGTCGGCGACCCACTCAATTCCTATTGGAGGCGCCCATCCGCCGAACGAATAGCGGATTTCTCCAGAATTCAGCACGACCACAAGACTGACCACGGCCGTAACACTCATGGCGCAAACAGCGGCCAACGCCATCGGTCGACACCATCCCCGATGCCTCAGCCCAACCATTGGCATGGAGATAGCGGCCAGCAGGGGAATGGAAAACAACAAAGCTGGAAGATGTTGTGTCATTCAAGCCTCTTCAAAATCTCATCCTCGTCCAGGCTGTCATACTTTTGATAAATAGCGGTGACCAACGCGAGAGCGACCCCGAGCGTGGCCACTTGGACCACGATTCCTGTCAACGTCAAGGCGTGCGGCAATGGGTTCGCGTAGGCCTCGGCATGAACCTTGTCGGTTGTGGACATCAGGATCGGAACCGTCGCTCCTTGCTTAACGCTGAACGAGACGAGGAAAAAAAAGACGCTTGTCTGAACCAGGTACATCCCAATGAGCTTCTTCACAAGGTTGTGGTGAGTGATCGCGATGTACAGACCCCAGAGAAACAGAACGACGAAGGCAATATAATTGGGTCGCTGGAGCGTGGCCCGAATGAACTCAAACATCGGCATCTTCCTCCTGGCCGATAAAGGCCAAGCTAAAAACTATGGAGACAGCCGTTACCCCAATATCGATGGCGACTCCGATCTGCGTCAGGACGATTCCTAAAGAACGGCGCGCGGATGGCTCCAGCCCGGGAACCTCAAGGTTAGCGTAGTTCAGGAACTGCCCTCCCCCGATCAAACACAAGCCGCCCACCCCTGCAAAAATAATCAGGCCCAGGCCGTCACCATGCAATACCTTCTTCGCCAGCGCGCTCGAGGGAGCATCGGGACCAAATACGAGGATCGCAAAGATCAGGCTCGCTCCCAACATCACCCCAGCCACAAATCCGCCACCGGGTGAATACTGACCGAAGAAAAGGATGTACACCGCAAACAGTTGAACCAACGGAATGAGCAGCCGACCCAACGTGCGCACGATGAGACTGTCGTGGGGGTGTATCATGTTCGAGTTCTCCTCAACAGCGCGGCGCACGCTATTCCGGCTGTGAAAATCACTGCCGTTTCAATCAGCGTGTCGAATCCGCGGTAGTCCATGATGATGGATGTCACGACGTTCGGGGTTCGAGTGTCTTGCAGGCTATTCTCCAGGTAGATAGGGGAAATGTGCATGCTAGCGGGTGAAGCCGGATCGCCGAATGCGGGAAGATCATTGGCTGCATACAAGAGCAACAATCCGAGCGGAGGCAGTCCGAGCAAAGCGGCCAATGGCGGACCAGTGCGCCGAATAGTGTGGTCCTTGGGATCGGTCTGGAACAGGGTCAGCAGGAAAAAGACCGTCGCCAAGCCGGCCCCGACCACCGCTTCGACAAAAGCCAAATCCGCCGCTCCCAGCCACGCCCACACCAGCGCCAGGAAGAAACTGTAGGACCCAAGAATAAATACCGCGCTGATCAGGTCCTTCACCAGTATCGCCCCGGCCGCCGTGATCATGAGAAGAGCCAACAATGGCAGTTCAAACGAATACGTCATGGTTTTTCCTTAATCCAAGGTTTCAGGCCAGAGCGAAGCGCGGCTCGAACCGTGGCATGCGTGATCACGGGATTGAGCAGATACAACAGCACAAGAACGACGACGATCTTGACCATGTTCGTGCTGAAGCCCTGGTAAAGAGCCAAGCCCAGCAGGATGAAAAACGCACCCACGGAATCCGTCAGCCCCACGGCATGCGATCGCGTGTAAACGTCGGGCAAACGCACGACGCCGAGCGCTGCTACGAGCGCAAAGAACAACCCGACGAGAATGAATCCGATGCCTACCAGTGACATTCAGGCACTCCCCCTTTCCTCCAGGTACTTGGCGATGGCCAACGCTGCTACCAGGTTCAACAGGGCGTAGCCGGTTGAAATGTCCACGAACATGTCCACGCGACCGTACACGGTGCCGATCACAACCAGCAGAATGATCGCCTTCGTGGAGATCCCGTTCAGCCCCAGCACGCGGTCGAAAACCGTCGGCCCGCGAATGACGCGATACAGATACACCCCGATCAACGCTGCCAGGGCGCTCAAGACAAACAGAAAGAACAACACCTCCATCTCTGTCATGCTCTAACCTCGAAGGCTCGGGCGATTCTCTGTTCCATGCGCAGACTGGTCAGATCATCCGCGGAATCGTCATCCATCTGGTGCACGACCAGCTCATTGGCATTCACTTCCGCGGTGATCGTGCCCGGAGTCAGCGTAATCGAGTTTCCGAGCAGCACGATGCCAGCCTCTTCCTTCAAGTCGGTGTGATAGCGGATCAGCTTGGGGTCAATGGGCAGGCGCGGATGCAATATGAGATACGACAGATGAATTCCGCTTTGAAGAATCCGCCCCAGAAGCCAGGGTAGATACACCAGGATCCGCAACCAGCGTACGTTCTCCAGGCGAGATTTGCCGCGTTCAGTATTCAGCAGTGCTACTCCAAAGGACACAAAAAGCCCTAGAGCGATATGAAATACGGTGTAACTTTGAGACAACAGAAGCCAAACAGCGAAGAACGCTACAGTCTTGTAGCTCAGGGTTCGATAAAGGCTGGGGTTCATGGCATTGCCTAACAAATGGGATTCCTTGCTAATCCATTCACCGGTACGGTTTCCCAAGTGGAGTCGGGGTTATAGCGCTGAAACTCCCCAGTTGTCGGGTCAACGGCGACCAGGGTGACCCACTGATTATGGAATAAGTGCTGGAGGACGGTGTGGTTTTGAATAATAGGGGTGATTCGGCTGACGGGAGCTTCGATAATCGCCAGCAGCCGCATCGGTTCGTGAAAATGTTTATGCCCGTCGTTCACCGCCTGCAACGGCAGCCCGGTCTGAAGATCGCTCTGGGCGCCGAGCATGACTCCGACACCGGACACGACGTTGTGGATGACCTTGCTGCCGCTCCCCCAGAACCACGGATCGACTGCGGAAAAATAGTATTCCGAGTTGAGCCACTTGACGACAACCAACGGAGCCAGCATGAGGAACTCCAGCCTCTTTCCGTCTGTATCCAGCTCAGGATCATAGGAGTTCATGAAAACGCGGCCGCCCAGATCGAGTCCGCGGCTCAGGTCTCGCCTTCCGATGAGGAAGACTGCGCTCGACGATAGGCCCCATTCAGGACGAACGTTTGCCCAATCCACGGTCCGATCGACCACGTGCCTGTATGCCGTTTCGGGCGAAGGCCCGCTCGGGGCGCGAGGCAAACGACCACAGCGCTCCAGTGCGTCCTGGGCGCCCGCCTTCTCGAAATCATGGCTCATGATGCTCAAGTCTTCACGATGCGTCGCCGGCATAACGTCTACGTCATAAAACGCCACTCGACCAGACGTCGTGTTGTGTTTACCCGCCAAGAACCAGGTGTCGTCTGGAACTTCGAGTCCGCGTTCCTTGAGCAACCGTCGAACTTCCGGCTTGTTGGCCATTGCGGCAAACGCCCGTGCATTCGGATCGCCCGGTTTGCCGCCACAGGCCCCACAATCATAGGCAGCTAAATAGGGATTATTGTCCGTGGCGCTGCCGTGGCCACAGAGAACCACGAACCGGCCGAAGTTTCTGGTCAACCCCATCATGCGCAGCCCGAACTCCACCGAGTTCGCCTGTTCGACTGGAGTGAGCCCCCAAGGTAATCCGGCTGGACGACCCGCGGTCACTTCAGAACGGGGCGCGGCCCCGTCCTGATCATAGTAGTCTCTGTCCACCGAAATCTCGGTCGCCACGGGGTGGTTAAACCAGCGTCGCATCCAGCCTTTCACGGTTTCGTGCGGCCTTCGCATCAGGGTCTTGCCAATCAACCCGGCGCTAAAGAAGAACCCTAGCAAGTCAATCAGCATGAGCGAACTAATCGGGTTCTGTTTCAGATCGTGAAACATCTGGTCCCCGAGTCGGCGCCAGCGAGTCCCTGACGCATAGCTTCGTAACACCTGGTCCTGCCCGGGACGGGCAGTTTCATTGCCGGCAAACCTCGGCTTGAACAGTACCGGACAAAGTGGATTACGTTCATCACTATCAAACGCCTGATGATGGATGAACATGCCAAAGAACCCTGCGAATCCGAAGGTTTCATAAGGTCCTTGGGCCTCGACATGACGGCGAAACGGTTCGGACCGCACGTCGATGCAACAAGCCAATTGGGCGCGCGGCCGCGATTCAATTCTAACCTGCTTGCCGCGATGAGCCGACAACTGAACGATCAACTGTTCTCGGTAGTTCGCTTCGTAAGCTTCCAACCATACCGGGGCGTGTTGGTCCTCCGGAAACGCATCCAACCATTCAAGCAGCGTTGCGATGTTGGATGCAGGAAGCTGTTGCACCTCGGTCGGAGTCAGTTCGAGAAACTGCGCCAGGCGGAAGATCCGCCAGGCGTCGCGGCAAATGGCCTTCGTCTGACAGTCTACAGGATGGGGATCCGCGCCACTGAGCTTGTGATATTCATCCAGATGCTTCCGCCAGTGGGACTCGATGGCGCTCAGGGACCCTGCAATTCGCCACTTCCGGCGACAGAGCGCCTCGGCAAGCTCGACCTCATAGAACAGGCGGACGGCCAGGTATTGAACTGGATCGATTGCGTGTCCGTGCTGGCCAGGGTAATCAGGGTTTTCGCCCAACCAGCGAATGAAGCCCGCCCAGCCCGGCAACTGGGCCAAGTGCCGCGACAGATATTCCGCCCAGCGCTCTTCGGGTACGCCGAGCCGATTCAGGCCGACGGCAATGGCATCCTCCGGCAAACCGGGCAGATCGCGAACTCGTTGCGCGAAGTTTTTGATGCCGAGGAAGCGACCGGAATGGTCCCGTTGCGCCAGCTCTCGCCAGTCCTGATAAAACCCTCCCTCTCTACCGGGCATGGACCAGCCAGCGACCCCCTCATCGACAAAGGCCGCAATCCATTTCGTCATCTGGCCGTTGATCTGCTCGACGATCGAAGAGCCAGACAATGAATCCAACCAATCGCCGACTGTCCGTTGGGCGGGGAGTGCCCCGTTTAGAGTCGGCTGAGTCGTCGCGAGTTGTGGTTCACTTTCACCCGCGTCCTGATCGTGAGAACCGGGATCGGACCGATCCGAGAGGCGTAGAGCCGATAACGTACTGTTCCACAAACTCGTCACATACGACTCTTCAGCGTCTGCCCGACCCAAACCAGATTCGCCAGCGGCCCCCGCAATGATCCTCTGTCTGGATTCAGCCGGAAGATCGTTTTGAAATCGCCTGGTCGCGCCTTCAGCGCAGAGCGTCCAGGTCAACAGCACTGGTTCCAACGCTTCGAATCCAAAGAGGAGCTGCAAGCGCAGCACGTCCGCTGAGCTAATCTGGCGAGGCCCGACCTGAACGAGAGTTTGCGTGTGAATACTCGGCCCGCTCCGTTGAAACGCCCGTCGGAGATTCTCGTCCGTAATGCGTCCTTCCCGAAAGAATTGGCGATATTCACTGTTGGGCAGGTATCCGTTTCCCCCCAACAGATGTTTGGCCTCTCGAACGGCCCTGTCAAAAGGCAAATGTTCCAGCCCCTGAAGGGGATTGCGCTTCGCAAAGCTCTTCATCGGCCAGAACGGCGCGATCGGCGCGCTGGCCTCAGTGATCTGATGGCGCAGCCGCTCGCGTTCTTCTGCGGAAAAAGTTTGAAGTTGTTGCGCAGTTGACTCAGAATGCATGAGATCCTCTTGCTCTTACCTTTGCCACGTCTCGTTCCTCACACCTGGCGGACAACGGCACTCCGTGGTTTCTGTCGCGCTGCCATTGGATGATCGGACAGACTTCGATGTTGTTCCAATCCGCCAATGACCAATCTAGAACCAGCTTCTTTGAAATCACTTTCCATCTCGTTGAGCTTTTGCATCACGGTGTGATCGACAAGAACCGTGTCCGAAAAATCGACAACAACCACAGTCTCCGCCTTCAATCGCTCCAATCTTTTTCTGAATCCGATCCAGGTGCTGAATATCGCGACGTCTTTTACGGCAAGCTTGACGCCGCCCTGCTCGCTTCGCTGCTCGTCGACCCGCAACCTGAAGAATGAAAGCACCGGGGCACCATGAAACAGGTGGATCAACACTTTGACACAGATGCCAATCGCAATCCCGATGAGCAAATCCGTGGCAAGCACGCCGACGATCGTTGAGACAAAAACGATCAACTGTTCGCGCCCGACCCTGTACATGTGGATGAACGACTGTGGTGACGCCAAGCGAAAGCCCGTATAGACCAGCATCGCCCCCAATGCTGCAAGCGGGATCTGGTTGATCAACGCCGGTACAAGCGCGACAAAGAGGAGTAGAAAGCACCCATGGAACATATTGGCGAACCGGGTTTTTGCTCCGTTATCGATGTTCGCTCTGCTCCGCACGATTTCCGAGATCATGGGCAGTCCACCGACGAGAGCGGCGACCGTATTCGCTACTCCAACGGCAAGCAGGTCACGGTCGTGGTTGGTTTTTCTGCGCCACGGATCGATCTGATCGATCGCTTTGGCGCTCAACAGAGATTCCAAGCTCCCAATGAACGCAAACAGGATGATGTACTTCCACCCCACGGCCGTAGCCACCCCAGAGAAGTCTGGAAATGTGATCGCGCTGAACATGTTAGCGGGGACATTGACAAGGAAAGTCGGTCCAAGGGTGTAGTCCCGACCGCTGAACAGGTAGGTGCGTTCCTGGCTTAAGCTGAAGTACATCCCCAGTGGAACGGTAACCAGAAGGACCACCATGGGAGCAGGAATTGCTCTTAGCTTTGGATTTTTGATCAGTGGGTAGCCGAACATGATGATCAGGCTGATGGCTCCGATCAGACCCACAATAGGATTCATGCCAACTATGAACTGGGGAATTTTGGCCAGCAGCTCCAACGGTGTCCCCTCGGACCCCAAACCCATCGTGATCGGAAACTGCTTGGCGATGATGATGACACCAATCGAGGCCAGCAATCCGTGAACTGGCGCGCTCGGGAAGAACTCCCCAAGAATTCCGGCTCGGAACACGCCAAAGAGAATTTGAATAGCCCCCGCTGCGACGCCCACGCCGAGAGCAAGCCGATAGGCCTGCAAATCAGCCGCTGGATCCCGTCCCCCGGTAAAGCCAAACTCGGTAACGCAACCAATGGCGATAACAATGAGGCCTGCGGCAGGTCCCTTGATCGTAAGTTCTGAGTTGCTAAAAAAGGGGGCCAGCATCCCTCCGATAATCGCCGTGAAAATGCCGGCGATGGCTGGGTATCCACACGCGAGTGAGATTCCGAGGCAGAGAGGGAGCGCGATGAGGAAGACGAGGAAACCGGAAAGCAGATCAGACTTCCAGGAGTTGCGAAGTCCTGCGAACGTTCCTCTCGGCACTTGGTTCGCTTCCAAAGTCATATCCGAGTGTGCTTTTGGCATGCGTAAACCTTCGGCCGTCTGCCGTGCAGGCGGCGCTGTGGCGTCAGCTGGCGCCTGTCGACTCTGAAGGAGGTGAGACAAACAATTTCGTGAGATGACCGTGATGATGAGAGCAATGCACTGCAATGGGCCGCGCGGTTATGCGCATGCCCTGTTCGCTATTTCGTTCGAACGGTTGTGATGGACTTAATTAGGAGAGAGCTGGGGGAGCCCTGGGGGGGCAGGATGGACCGAAAGCTTTGCGAAGTTTAAAGTGTTCGTTGACAAACCAAAGCCGCCCGTGGCGGCGAAAATCTGGTTGCGCCCGGTGTTCGCCGATCTCGCCGTGGCGGCGCTCACGATGCCGTTTTGGGTTGGATGATTCCCGCCGAGCTTCGTTAATCTCGTGAAAAACAAGAGTCTCGCCTTCAGACTCGGTGGCTTCTGCGACCTTGATGAGATTTCGGTTTCCGACCGCCGTGCCTGCATAGGCGGCCAAAACCAAAAGGAGCATGAAGGACCGAATGCACCACTTTCTTAGATTCGGAACCCTCATCACCACTCGCTTCCTCACTATCCTCAGGCTGTCTTGACACTCACACTCGACAGTTGAAACCCGATTGGGGAAGTCTTAATAGCATGTCGATGACAGAACGTCAAGATTCAAGTGCTGATTCAAGTGCTGATTCGAGTGCTGCTGAGCCGCCTCTTGAGGCCCGTCGCGGCCAGGCAAGCTGCGTTGAACCCAGAACGCTTATCCTGGAAAGTTGTTTGAAAAAGTCCAGCCTCTTTGCCAGAAACAGGGCGAACCACTTGGAGGCATAACCAAATAATGGGTGAGAGTCCTGCACGTTGGGTAAGGTAACCAAACAGCATGGCCGCGACTAAGCCGCCAGTGAGTGTCAGAATCAAGTCGAGGTTGTGCATGGAGACTCGCGGAACGTCTTACTGCCCCGCTGGCAGGGGCGACCGGGGGCTAAGTCCGGAGCTGAGCGATCGAAACTTCCAGGCGTTTCCAGGACGAGTTATCCGCCAACTAATTGCGGAACGAGCTCCGCTTTTCTCAGGTTCCGATAGGGCACGAATAGTGGTGCGCACAAGCCATCGTTCCACAAACTCTGGCAAAAGCTTGATCGTTTCATCGCTGTAATTCTTGCCTGCTGCAACTGTCGTGTGCTTGTCATCGTCGTCGTCAGCCCCCCATAAGGATTCATCCCAGCTGAACCGAGAGACTTCAGATGGGAGTTTCCCCCGCTGCTCCCTGCTTGGATCATTTCTTATCTACCAACGTAACTTCGCATTCTTTGACTCCGTGACCTTCTATGTCTGTCACTTCGAACCGGACACCGTCATAGAAAACGACATCTGCTTTTGCGGGAGGCCGGCCTAGGAGCGCCAGGACCAACCCACTGACGGTATCTACCTCTTCGTGTTCCAAAGATTGAAGCAACCGTTCACCGAGTTCTTCAAGCCGCACGGTTCCCTCCACTAAGAGCTTCCCGCTGGCGTCCTGGTGGATTTTCGGATGACTGACAGCGTTCTCGTCAACTTCGCCAATCACCTCTTCAAACAAGTCCTCTATCGTAAGGAGCCCGGCAGTTCCGCCATGTTCATCCATCACGACGACCATCTGCGTGCGAGCCTGGTGCATGGCATTGTGGACGGCGTCCAGAGTCATAGTTTCCGGAACCAAAGGCACTTGGCGAGGCTGGCGAGAAAGCATCGCCAGATCCTTCTTAAGGATTCCCCGCAGAATGTCCTTGATGTGGATCATGCCGACAATGTGATCCAGATCGCCGTCATAGACAGGGTAGCGAGTATGTTGAGAATCAAGCAAGACCTCCGCCAGTTCATTAATGCTTGCTCCCAGCGGTACCCCGGTGATCTTGACGCGGGGCACCATCACCTCTCCGGCTGTCAACTCGCCGAATTCAAAAAGCTTCCTGAGAACCTGGGCTGACTTCTTACGCAGCAGGCCGCCTTCCTGGCTTTCGCGGACAATGTACTGAAGCTCTTCGCCGGTGTGGAAGTGCTCCAGGCTGGCGCTCTGCCGGTCGATGCCCATTGCTTTCAGAAATCCGTTTCCCAAGTAATTGAGCGCCAGGATAAGCGGATAGAACGCCAGCTTCGTCCATTCCATCAGTGGAGTCACCCACAACACCGTCCGGGCCGCATGCTGCAAGGCCAGAGACTTGGGCACCATTTCGCCAACAACAATGTGGAAGTAGGTAAGAAAGGTCACAGACAGCACGCTTGCCACAGCGTGGGTGGCAATCCACCGTGAGAAGTCCAACCGCTGGAACCACTGGCCGATCCATTCGGATAAGACGTGTTCTCCGTACATGCCGAGTCCAAGACTCGCCAGGGTAATTCCCAATTGAGCGGTAGCGATGTAATGATCTTGCCGGCGAGGATCCTGGAGAATGCGATTGACCATGGCCGCAAGGCGATTCCCCTGTGCCGCGCGGCGCTCGATAGTAGCTCGTGGCGCACCTACGATGGCGAACTCGGCTGCCACGAAGAGTCCATTCAGCAGGATCAGAAGCGCAATGATAATCGCAGGAATCAGACTATCCACCCTGTCCCTCCCGCGACGGATTCCTTGACGTCACAAGGACAGAGGTGATGACCCGATTCTCCACGCGTTCAATCTCAATCTCCACCCCGCCGATCGTCAGTTTCTCGCCAGCATCGGGGAAATAACCGAGGGCTTCAACGACATGCCCGCTCACGGTTTCTGATTGCCCGTCCCAAAGCACACCGAGCCAAGGCTCCGCTTCATTGAGTCGGATTAGTCCCGGGAGTCGGACCCGTCCGTCCGGAAGACGCTCGGGTTGCGGCTTGCCGGTTTTGAACTCGTCAGTAACCTCGCCGAGGATCTCAGCCAAAACATCGTCCAGAGAAACAAGACCGACAAATCCGCCGAACTCATCCCGGACAATTGCCTGATGGCTGTGGTTCTTTTGCAGGATTTCAAGCATCCGGTCGGCAGTGACATTGTAAAGGATCTCAGGTATCGGCCGCACCAAATCTGACAGGGACGGGATGTTTCCTTGGCTCAGCAGCCGAAGCACCAGGTCCTGTGTGTGCAGAATGCCGATCACATTATCTACGGAACCACGGTACACAGGCATCCGGGTATAGGGGGTGCCGGCCACATGCGACAGAATTGCGTCGATTGGGTCATCCAGGTTCACGACGGCCACCCGGTTTCGAGGCACCATAAGCTGGCGTGCCGGCCGCATCCCGAGACGCAACGCCCGTCGGAGCCTGCGATGCTCCTCGGGAGTCAGCAATCCCCCTTTGCGGCTCTCCGCAATCAAAAGATCAATTTCTTCGGGGGAATGAATATGCCGGTGCCCAGCCTGATTCATGCCAATCAGCTTAAGAAGCAGCAATCCGCTTCCATTCAGCACCGTGATGAACCAGGAAAACAGTTTCAACGACCATTTCATGGGGAGAAAGGCGTAAAGCGCGGTCTGAGTCGGGTATTGGAGAGCTACGGATTTTGGCACTAGTTCTCCGAGCACCATCTGGAGGACAGTGAGGAAAACCAAGACAGCGATCGCAGAAACGGATTGAGCGGCAGTTTCCTGCAATCCGCCCCACCGCTGAAACCAGGGGCCGAGCTGCACAGCCAAAGTTGCCTGGCCGTAGGCGCCCAGGACCAAGCTGGACAACGTGATCCCGATTTGACAGGCGGCAATATAAGTATCGAGTTTATGAGAATCTTCAAGAACTGGGAGCAAACGGGCAGCTAATGTGTTGCCTTCTTCGGCTAGGCTCTGAATACGGCTACGGCGTGCACTCACAGTGGCAAACTCCGCCGCGACGTAGAGCGCATTAATTGCGATCAGTAAGAAAATGACTCCCCAGACGAAAAACGTCATGCTGAGTTTTCCCGAAACGACTCGCCTGAACGGGTGGCAGCGCCCCTGCGAACACTTTCACACATTCGTCAACGTTGAGTTAGATCTGCTTCTTTTTGACTGCTCGTTCTTTGAATGGCCGACACGCGAATCAAGGCCAAGCATATCAGCGAGCCGGCCGGACCACAGACTCGCAAGCGCTGCATCAGTGGTGAAGATTCTTAAGAGGTTTTGACAGAAGATTCCGCAAAGGCATCTCTGAAAAACTCGCGACGAATGCGATCGCGTACCCGGTCGATTTGTTCCGGAGTGGCACCTACCTGTCGAAGCATGAATTCTGTCATCGACAAGGCGACTTCACCTTCTCCCGAAAACACAGCGTCGGCGCCTGCCTGCCTCAGCGCCGAGGCCTCCCGCAGGTGCACGGAACGAGCGAAGACCCGGATGGCTGGATTGAGTTCCTTGGCTAAACGAATTAATTCCTGGCTACCCGGCATTCCGGCAGTGCTGAGAATGAGACTGGCCGATTTTTGCACGCCGGCGTGAATCAACGTGTCCCGTTGCGAAGCATCGCCATACACAGCCTGGATTCCTTCAGCCTTGAGATCTCTGAAGGTATCGAGGTTCAACTCGATGACAACGGGTTCGATGTCACTTTCTCGGAGCAACCGTGTGAGGGTGCGCCCTACCGGGCCATACCCAACCACAATCGCGAGCGCCTTCTGAGCATACGAAGGCTCCGCCGCCCCGGCAGCATCACTCGGCGTCTGATTCACACGCGCGTTCAGGATTCGCCACAAGCCGGGCCACGCCTTCAGCCTCAGTTCGAATCCATCAATCAAGCGGTAGAGCAGCGGGTTGAGCGAGATGGAAAGGATCGACGCGGCGACCAGAGCATTGTACGCAGGGTCCGGCAGCAAGCCTAACTCTCGAGCAACAGTCGCCAGGATGAACGAAAACTCACCGATCTGCGCAAGAGCCACGGCGACGGAAAGGCCCGTGCGCAACGGGCATCTCAGAAACCAAACGATCATCAAGGCAGCGAGCGGCTTGCCTGCGAGAACCACCGCCAGTGTTGCAAACACGAGACCGGGTGTCTCCGTAAGGTGTCTTGGGTCAAAGAGCATCCCGACAGAGACAAAAAACAGCACGGCAAAAGCATCCCGCATGGGCAGCGCTTCTGAAGCGGCACGCTGGCTGAAGTCTGAACGCCCCACAACCATGCCTGCCAGGAACGCGCCAAGCGCCATTGAAGCTCCGAACAACTTGGCGGAAGCAACAGCGATGCCTAAAGCCACAACGAGAATGGTCAGGGTGAACAGTTCCCGGGAGTTCGTTCTGGCCACTTGGCTGAGAACCCAGGGAATGAGACGGCCGCCCGCCAGGAGAGTGAAAACCACCAGAACTCCCAGTTTGGCCACTGCCAGAGTCAGAGCGAGTGGAACATTAGCCGACGCTTGTTCGCCGCTCCCGAAGATCACCGGCAAGAGAACCAGCACCAAAACGGTGAATAGATCCTCAACCACAAGCCAGCCGACGGCGATGTGGCCAGTAGGCGTGTGGAGGTCGTTGTTGTCGGCCAGGACTCTGAGCAACACGACAGTGCTGGCGACAGAGATGGCCAGGCCAAAGACAGTACCAGCCGCCGAACTCCAGCCCATCACGGCGCCGATTGAATAGCCTAGAGCTGTAGCGACCAGGATCTGACCCAACGCGCCAGGAATGGCGACGCGACGGACTTCCAGCAGTTCCTTCAGATGAAACTGAAGCCCCACGCCAAACATCAGCAGAATCACGCCGACTTCCGCGAGCTGATCCGCCAGGTGTTTGTTGGCAACAAATCCCGGCGTGTTGGGACCCACCACCAGTCCCGCCAGAAGGTATCCCACAATCGGCGAGAGCCCCAAGCGCTGGGTGACATAACCGAGAAGAAGCGCCGCAACTAAGCCGCCGGTGAGTGTCAGAATCAAGTCGAGGTTGTGCATGAAGACTCGCGGAACGTCCCACTGCCCCGCTGGCCCGGGGCGATGGGGACGGCGTTCGGGCTATGACAGGTTTGCTCGCCAGCGCCTGCCTTCAAACCAGCCCCATCCTAACATTGCCGAAGCAAAAACGCTGAAGCCTCCATGAGGCGCGTGATACGCTGCCCTTGCAGCGCCCGCTGCGGGCTACGGGCGGCGTGCCTGGTTTTCTGCCCGGTATGTCAACCATGCAACCGACGCCAGAAGCCTAACATCCGGCACCTGCCTTTGGAGGACTATTGGACACTTACTTGACGCATCTCGAATGCAGCGCCTGCGGGAAACATCATTCACAGCATCAGCTGATCAATGTGTGTGACTGCGGCATGCCGCTGCTAGCCCGATATGACCTTCTTGCGATTCGGACCGCGTTGAAGCGCGAGGATCTCAGCGGCCGTGGACAATCGATGTGGCGCTACCGGGAGTTGCTGCCGTCGCCAGAACCCGCCATCGTCACACTGGGAGAAGGCTTCACGCCCCTGTTACCGGCCCGGCATTTAGGCAAGGAACTGGGATTGTCAAAGCTCTGGATCAAGGATGAGTCGGCAAATCCTACGGGATCGTTCAAGGCCCGAGGATTGGCCGCCGCCGTCACGATGGCGCGGCTGCTCGGAGCCCGAAAGCTCGCTGTCCCTTCGGCAGGCAATGCAGCCGGCGCGCTGGCAGCCTACGCAGCTCGAGCCGGTATGGAAGCACACATCTTCATGCCTCGTGATGTCCCTCCCGCCAACCGCCAGGAATGCGAACTCATGGGAGCCCGCGTGAATCTGATTGATGGCTTGATCACCGACTGCGGCCGATTGGTGGCTGAACGGAAGGCGGCTGAAGGCTGGTTTGATGTTTCGACCCTGAAGGAACCTTATCGGATCGAGGGGAAGAAAACTCTTGGGCTGGAGCTGGCCGAGCAACTGGGTTGGCGCCTGCCCGATGTGATTGTGTATCCAACGGGCGGCGGCACCGGCTTGATCGGAATGTGGAAAGCCTTCGATGAAATGGAACAACTCGGCTGGATCGGAACCAAGCGCCCCAGGATGGTAACGGTCCAGGCCGATGGCTGTGCGCCCATTGTGAAGGCCTTTCTGGAAAACCGCCCGAGAGCCGATGCCTGGCCCAACGCTTTCACTCAGGCTGCGGGACTGCGCGTGCCCAAAGCCATCGGAGATTTCATCATGCTGGATATTCTTCGGCGCAGCCAGGGAACGGCTGTTGCCGTAAGCGATGCGGAGATGCTCACCGATGTGCGCCAGGCGGGAGAGAAGGAAGGCTTGCTGATGGCGCCTGAAGGTGCTGCCACTCTGTCGGCGCTCAGAAAACTCCGCAACTCAGGCTTCGTGCAATCCGGTGATGAGGTGGTTCTCTTCAACACTGCGACGGGCCTCAAGTACCTGCACCTGTTTCCATGACCCCAGGCACTCGTTCAAGAACCGTCGTCTAAACCCTAAACCTGAATTCCGAAGTCGGCAGCAGGGGGCGCCAAGGCTGCTGGCGTGGGGCAGACAGTCTTGTCTGCCACTCGAGATTGGACGATTGTGAAGCGGCAGGAGGCCGCTTCTTCGTGCGCCTGAAAGCGCATTTGGTCAGAGAGGTGGAAGTCCTCTTCAGGCACGCCCTCTCCG
>Ga0163150_10000527_pt1 | contig 71162 bp, 56 predicted proteins | sample OliLakLV19P2IB_FD_148628 | JGI IMG/M metagenome (GOLD analysis project Ga0163150, IMG submission 148628) | Freshwater microbial mat bacterial communities from Lake Vanda, McMurdo Dry Valleys, Antarctica - Oligotrophic Lake LV.19.P2.IB | ecosystem: Environmental > Aquatic > Freshwater > Lake >... | reverse complement strand
GGCGTCGGGTGTCGGGGCAGCGGGGGCCTCGCCATCGGGCAACTGCTTCGCCGGCAGGTCGGTGGGGTTGGCGCGGGTGTAGTCTTCGAGCCGGCCGATGATGGAGACGAACTGGCCGCCGGTGAAGGGCTGCCAGGTGCTGCCGGGCGGGTAGATGCCGTTGTATTGCAGCTCGCGCATGGCGTAGCGGTCGCTGTCGGGCAGCAGGCCGGCGAGCAGACCGCGCTTCACCTTCAGGGCGTGCATGATGATGACGGCGAGGTCGCCGCGCCGCACCGCCTCGTTCGCCGGTCGGTCATACGACACCGGCAGCAGACCCCGCTGCTTCAGGGCGCTAACGCGGGCGGCGTAGTCGGTCGACTCATCGGTGCCGTCGAGGAACAGCAGGATGCCGTGCAGGGCATCGTCGTTGCTGGTGAGCTTGCGCTCGTAGAGCTGGTGCCAGAACTCCATCTGGCTGTCGGCATCGGCGCCGCCGTGCGTCGCGGTGAGCGGCTGTTCGACGGTGAGCGTGGAGCAGCCGGCGAGGAGGACAAAGATAAGCAAGCCCGCCATGTGAAAGGAAACCTTAACAGGAATAATTGGAAGCATTACATTACTCCGCGGACGAAAGCTAACGTTGATGTCCTGAAACATTGTGCGGACATATAGCGATTAATCACTGTCAATTGATTTCCGCTGATTTGGGAACGAGTCCGACCTTTACATACGAGCCTGCGGGCCAAAGAACTACGGGGTTAAATCCGTCCGCCTTAATGCTGAACCCACGGTCCTCCGGATACCAGTGAACCTCTCCCTTCGTGTCAGAAAACTTACGCGACGCAAGTAGGGCGGCGTGTTCCATCATCGCACCATTGCCACAGACATGTATCGAATCGGACACACCCATGACCATAGCCCCAGCTATGGGCTTTCGCGATTGCGCGTCAACGACTTGGATTGTAATAGGAGAAGCACAACCCGTAAGGGATAAGAACAATACGACCGCAATGGTCGACGTTGACAGCTGCCGCGTTCGCTGTTTGCAATCATCCGTTCGCATCGGTCGACCTCCAGTTGTTATGGACCCTCAAAACGCAAACGTCACGCCGCTGTAGAAGAAGTGGCGCAGGTGCTTGTCGTTGTCGGTGATGTCGCCGCCGATGGCCGGGCCGGGGGCGAAGACGCCGTAGCGGATGGCCCACGACACGTCGCTGCTGATCTGCCAGTTGGCGTAGAAGTCGAGCTCGACGCCCAGGTGCGAAGAGTCGCTGGTGTCTTCGTCGATGGGGGCGTTGCGGTTGAGCTTGTTGAAGACGAAGAAATTGGTGCCGACCTGGAGTCGTGAGAAGCAGGCGCTTGAGGGAAGGGGGAAGGTCGAGGCGCCGAGGCGGAACATCATGAGGTTCGACGCGTTGGGGGCAAACGCCAGGCCGGTGTTGACCAGGCCGAAGGCGTTGAACGCGGTGTCGTCGCTGCCGGAGGCGTTGCCGCCGAAGGTGTTGCTGGTGTGCAGGCGGTCGGTGTCGCCGCTGGCGAGCAGCACCTCGAACGTGAGCCGGCTGCGGTTGGGGTCGGTGAAGAGATAGTCGATCTGGATGTCGAGGGCGGCCGCACTGATGTCCTCTTCGGTCTGCGGGACGCCGGTAACGGTCACGGCATCGGGGTCGAAGGTGAAACTCGTCGAGAGCGACTCGCCGCCCTGATAAACCACTTCGATGCCATAGAGCAGGTTGTCGGTCAGGCTGCCGCGCGAGCCGGCGCCGATGTACCAACTGTCGTACTTAAAGCTGGTGCTGGTGGCGGTGCCGAGGATGGAGGCCTCGAGGGTTTCGCGGCTGTTCTGATCGTCCTGGGTGAGGGCGTAAATAAACGGCCGGTGCTTCGGGCTCGCAAGGCAACTGATCATGATGCCGTAGAACGCCCGCTGCGTTTCCTCGTCGAAGCCGGGCCGCGAGCTGTCGAGGTCGGTGTTCGACTCGCGGGTCCGGCCGGCGATGAAATCGATCGAGACGGGATCGATGCCGGCGGTGATCGCAACGCCGTCGATGTCCTGACTGAGGGTCAGGCCGTTGGCCCAGTGCATGAGCTGGCGGCCGGCGGAGATGACGAGGTCGTACGGCACCACCTCGCCGTCGTAGGCCGCGCGGGCCCGCCGCAGGTCGAAGCGGTAGGTGCCGCGGTCGAGCGTCGGTTCGACGAGGTCATCGCCGAGGCCGTCGAAGTCGTCGCCGGAGTTGAAGTCGCGGTAGGTGGTGCGGGCCCGGAGGAAGAACTCGTGGACCCCGTCGAGGTTGACCCGGGCGTAGCCGTTGAGGTCGTGCTGGCGGAGGATGTGCGTGCTGCCGGTGGGGTCGTCGATGGTCAGGAAGCTGAAGCTGTAGTAGCCGCCGTATTCGACAAGCAACCGCTGGTCGGCGGGGAGGTTGGTGTCGACCTTGAGGCGCGTCTCGCGCTGGATGAGCTCGAGCTGTCGCTCGAAACGATCGAGATCGACCTGGGCCACCGCGGCCGAACCGGCAAGGAGCCAGACCGCCGCCGCTATCCGCTTCGACATGCTCATGCTACAGACCCCTTGAGGCGCCCCGGCCCGTTGAAAGGAAGCTCCCATCTGCGCGGGCCGAATCAAGGGCCGGTGCAGGCGAGACAGTTTAACTCATCGGCGCGCGGGGGCCAAACGACGAAAAAGAACCGAATTTTTGACCATCTACGGTTTTACCCGTTGACATCTACTATGAAAACAGTATTATGCGTCTGTTCCGCCGGTTCCTGCGATCATGGAAGGCTCTCATGCCGCGTCCACGTCACGAACACCCCACGCCCGCCGAGCTCGAAGTGCTTCACGTCCTGTGGACGCACGGCGCGATGACCGTCCGGCAGGTGATGGAAAAGCGCGAGAGCGAATCGAACGCCGCGAACCGGGCTTACACCACGGTGATGAGCCTGATGAACGTCATGCACGAGAAGGGCCTGCTCGACCGCAAGCCCGAGGGCCGTGCGTTTATCTATGAGCCCAGCGTCGCGCGGGAGGCGACGCTGCGCGGGATGCTCGGCGACCTCCTCAATCGCGCCTTCGCCGGCTCCGCCACCTTGCTCGTGTCGCAGCTCCTCGATCAGGCGACGCCGACGACGGATGAGCTCGCGGAGATCCGCAAGGCCATCAAGAGCTATGAGCGAGAAAGGGAAGGTGACTGATGTCGCTCTTCGACCTGTTCGCGGGCCCGGTCTGGCAGCGCTGGGCGCTGACGCTGGTGCACTTTCTCTGGCAGGGGTCGGCGGTGGTGCTGCTGGCGGCGGCGCTGCTGCGCGTGATGCGCGTGCGCACACCGAACGGCCGGTACGCGGGCTATCTCGTGGCGATGATTGTGCTCGCGGCCTGCCCCGTCGTCACCTTCTTCCTCGTCGAACCGATCACCCCATCACAGCCGCTCGCGGCTTCGCAGAATCAACCCCAGATCTCGTACTCAAATATCGATTCACATGATTCCATCGAAACCTCTGCGGTCTCCCTTCCAGCTCCCATCCATTCCGCCCCGCGCTCACTCGACACCTTCCTCCTCGCCGCCCAACCTTGGATCACCTCGCTCTGGCTCGCCGGCGTCTTCCTATTAAGTCTGCGCCTCTGCATCGGCGCCGTCGCGCTGCACCGGCTGCGCCGCAGCCGGGTTGCCGCGCCGCGCGAGGTGATGCGCATTGTCGAACGGCTGGCGGCGGTGCTGGGGATGCATCGAACTCCCGCGCTGCACGGCTCCCATCGCGTCGAAGAACCCGCGGCCACCGGCCTGTTCCGCCCGATCATCCTCGTCCCCGCAAGCTGGCTCACCGGCATGCCGCACGAGATGCTCGAAGCGATGATCGCCCACGAGCTGGCCCACATCCGCCGGCTCGACCTGTGGGCCAACCTGTTCCAGCGCATCATCGAAACCGTGCTCTTCTTCCACCCCGCGACCTGGTGGCTCTCGCGCCGGCTCCGCGCCGAGCGCGAGGTCTGCTGCGATGAGCTGGCGGTCGCCGCCACGCGGGAGAAGCTCGTTTACGTGAGCACGCTTGAATACGTCGCCCGCAATCGACTGGCCCGCGTAAGGCCGGCGCTGGCGCTTCACATGGGAGGTACACACATGGCTCTTCTGCAAAGGGTACGACACGTGCTTGGACTCACATCGCCCGCGCCGTCGCCGGTGCTGCGCGGCTGGGTGGGTGGCATCGCCGCGCTGGCGGTGCCGGTGATCCTCGCCGGTTCATCGCTGGTGCTGGCGCCGGCGGTGACGAACACCGGCGTCAGCGCCGCGTTCGCTGACGACGACCGCGAAGAGAAGAAGGAAGGCGACGAGGCGCGGCGCCAGCAGGCCGAGCGCGAGAGGGCCAGGGAGCGCGAGAAGGCGGGGCGCGAGGGCGGCGACCGGCCGCGCGAGGGAGACAAGCCGCGCGACGGAGATAAGCCCCGTGAAGGCGCGGACCGTCCGCGCGAGACGGATCGGCCCCGAGAGGGCGGTGATCGTCCGCGCGAGGGTGGCGACCGTCCTCGCGAAGGCGGCGACCGCGTCGCGCCGCCCCGCGATGGCGAGCGTCGCCCGCAGCCCCCGCAGGGCGACCGGCCGCGCACCGATCACGAGGAACTGGTCGCCACCATCCGCGAGCTGCGCGCCGAGGTCGAGCGTCTGCGCCGCGAGGTGGCGGAGATCCGCGAGCAGCGCGGCGACCGGCCGCGCGAAGGCGACAAGCCGCGGGAAGGTGATCGTCCGCGTGACGGCGACCGGCCCCGCGTTGACGGCGACCGTCCCGGGGCGCGTCCCGCTGTGCGCGATGGGGACCGCCCGCTGCCCCCGCGTGACGGTGAACGGCCGGCGCCGCGTGACGGTGAACGGCGCGTCCGCGAGGGCGAGGGCAAGCCGCTGCCGCCGCCGCCGCCGCGCGGTGAGGCGCGTGAAGCCGAGCGCCGCGAAGGTGACCGCCCCCGTGGCGACCGTCCGCCCGAAGGCGACAGGCCGCGCGGCGAGCGTGAAGGCGACCGCCCGGCGCCCAAGCGTGAGAAGGACGACGATGATGATGACTGAACGGCGTGACCCTTAACGAACGGACCCATGCGACGATTCAGGCCTGCATTGCGGGCCTTTTTTAATGGAGGGGATCGTGCGGTCGTATCGTTCGCGGCGCGTGTGCGGGTTGTGCGGCCTGGCGAAACGCGGTCGTCGAGGGTTGTAGTCGGTGGCACGGCTCGGCCGGGGGAATGAATCGTAAGGTTGGGATTGTGCCGGGGCATTCAGGAGAACCGCCGATGCCGCAGGGTGAACCGCTTGAGCTTCAGTTGCAGCGCGAGCGCGTGGCCCGCACGCAAGTAGAAGCGCTGCTGGAGAGCACACGGCTGCAACTGATCGAGATGGAGATGGCGCTGCGCAAAGCCCGCGAGGACGCGACGCGCTGTTTGGCGCCGCCGCCGCCCGCTAAGCCGCAAGCGGCATCGTTCACGCCGCCGCTGACCAAGCCGCTCGCGGCTTCGCAATCCGCGCCCATTTCCGCGACGATACAACCTTCTCTCGCACCGCCGCCCGCCGCGCCGGCCCGCGCCGCGCCGTCCAAACCGCGCCTCCGCCGCGCCGCCCCCAAGCCCGCCGCCGGCTCGCTCATCGAGGCCGCCCGCGCCGCCGAGGCGATCGAGAAGGCCTCGCGCGAAGCATCGCCTGCGCTTGCTCCGGCCGGCGGCATGATCAACAACCGCGGGAACCAGCCGCTGCTCTCCACGCTCGACCTGCACGAGGGCGACAATCGCGCCATCGTCGCCGACTTCGTTGAGCACCTTCAGACCCGCCTTTCCAACCTCCAGGCCTGCTACGGCAACGGCGACGCCACCGAACTCAAATGGCACGTCGCCTGGATCAAGGAAAACTCCGGCGCCGTCGGCTTCTCCCCCTTGATCGAGCCCGCCGCGAACCTGGAGCAGGCCTTGGAGAACGATGAGAAGGACCGCGTCTCCGGCCTGCTCGATGCGCTCATTCAACGCGCCGAGCGCGTCGCGGTCGAAAATGTGCGCAGATGATGGAGTACCATCCCGAAAGGGTGGTGCCTGCGCCTGCGAAGTACGAGAGCGACTATTCCGTTCGAGCGAACGTTTGTCAGTGCCTTAGAAGATGACAATCATCAATGAATTCTTTCGGGCCGCGGCTTCCGTGTACGCGGCTTTCAGGACAGGAAAGAACGTCTCCCCATAACCATGATCGTTCCCGAACAACTCGCTTTCCGAGCGCTTGTAATCCGTTTCGGTCAGCGTCGAAAGCACATCGGCCACCTCACGAACGAGCCGCGGTGACACGAAACCGATGTAGTACTCGTGATTGCCATCGCAAAAATCGTCAAGTCTGTGAGGACTGAGGGAGTACAGGTGGTCGCCGGCAATTGCAAAGCTCAGCGGCGGCCCCTTAACCTTGAACACCGCGTGAAAATCGGTCCAGGCCTTGTCAATCGAGTGACTCGGTTGATCGGGAAATGTCGGTTCGCGACCTGCGATAACTTGCTCGAACAGGTCTGACGGAATCTCGGTCAGCGTGGCCCGGACACCCATGACGACCTCCGTGGCGAGCCGCTCTCGTTGGCGTAGGCACCACCCTGTCGGGATGGTGCTCCGGCGACACTGCGATGCTTAGACCGCGACCTTCTCGCGCAGCGCCGGCAGCTTCGCGTAGGTCGAAAGAATCAACTCTTCCGTCTCTTCCCATGCGATGCATGCATCCGTGATCGACACGCCGTGTTGCAGCTTCTTCGGGTCGTCGCCTTGTTTCTGCTGGCCGGCGTGCAGGTTGCTTTCGAGCATCAGGCCGATGATCGCGTCGTTGCCGGCGAGGCGCTGATCGATCACGTTGTTCCACACCACGCCCTGCTGCTTGTAGTCCTTGTTCGAGTTGCCGTGGCTGCAATCGACGACGACGCGCGGCGAGAGCCCAAGTGCCGCGAGCTTCTCCGAGGCGTCCTTCAAGCTCTCCGGCGAAAAGTTCGGGCCGCTGCGGCCGCCGCGGACGATGAGGTGGCCCCACGGGTTGCCGCTGGTTTTCACGATGCACGTCCGGCCGTCGCCGTCGATGCCCAGGAAACTGTGCGGCGTCCGCGCGGCGATCATGGCGTCGAGCGCGACCTGGAGGTTGCCATCGGTGCCGTTCTTGAAGCCGACGGGCATCGACAGGCCGCTGGCCATCTGCCGGTGCGTGGGCGACTCGGTGGTGCGGGCGCCGATGGAGGCGAGCGACACGAGGTCGGCGATGTACTGCGGCGTGATCGGCTCGAGCATCTCGGTGGCCGCGGGCAGGCCGAGCTCGGCGACCTGCATGAGGATCGACCGGCCAATGCGCATGCCGGTGGCGATGTCGAAGGAGCCGTCGAGGTGCGGGTCGTTGATCAGGCCCTTCCAGCCGACGGTGGTGCGCGGCTTCTCGAAGTAGACGCGCATGACGATGAACAGTCGGTCATTGACTCGCTCGGCGAGCTCGCGGAGCCGGCGGGCGTATTCCATGCCGGCGGCAGGATCGTGGATCGAGCAGGGGCCGACAACCGCGATCACCCGGCGGTCTTCGCCGGCGATAATCCGCTTGATCACCTCGCGGGCCTCGACGACGGTGCGGTTGGCCGGCTCGTTCATCGGCAGCTCGGCGACAAGCTGCTGCGGCGAGACGAGCGGCACGGTGCCGCGGATGTTGATGTTGATCGTGGGTTGCATGCGTGTCTTCTCCCCCGGGAGGGGCGGGGGAGCCATTGTAGCAATATCGGCCGGGAACGGCCGTGTCGTGATGTGCAATGCCCGTGTCGTTGCCGCCGTTGTACGCGAAGTCTATACTGACGTATAGACAAAGAGGTGCGCAATGACAGCAATGGCAAAAGTCTTTAAGAACGGCGGCAGTCAGGCGATCCGGCTGCCGAAGGAGTTCCGGTTGGACACAGACGAGGTCTGCATCAAGAAAATCGGCGATGCGATCATCATCTATCCCAAGAGCAAGGCGTGGGATTTGATGCGATCCGCCTACGGCAGCGCGCCCGATTTCCCGGAGCGCGACCAGCCTAAAAAAGTCGAGAAGCGCAAGCGTCTCTGATGCGTTACATGCTCGACACCAATCTGTGCATCGCGCTCATGCGCGGGAAGGCGGATTCGGCGCTGGAGCGCTTGACGCGGCTCCGGGTCGACGAGGCGGGCATCTCCACGATCACGTTGGCTGAGCTCTATTACGGGGCCGCCAAGTCGAAGCGACCGACCGCCACGCAGGCGGAGGTTCGTTTGCTCTGCGCGCCCCTGGCTATCGCGCCGTTTGATGCAGCGGCGGCGACGGTGGCGGGGGAGCTTCGGGCGCAACTGGAAAGAAGGGGCACGCCCATCGGTCCCAACGATGTTCTGATCGCTGGACACGCGCTGTCCCTGAGCGCCATCGTGCTCACCGCCAACGTGCGCGAGTTCTCGCGCGTGACGGGCCTGATCGTCGAAAACTGGCTGGCGAAAGCTTGAACGTCGTCACGCATCCGCCGCCAGCAGAGTCGTCGGCTGCTTTCGCATCAGGCGCCACATCGCGGGTGCGGCCGCGCCAAGCGCCATGACAATGACGATGAGCGCCCCCCACGCGACGACGCCCCAGGGCAGCGCCGAGTCATAGGTGATGCCGACGAGCCGGCGGTGGAACTCTTTGGCGACGAGGGCGATCTGCGCGCCCAGCGCGGTGCCGGTGATGCAGGCGACGATGGCGATGACGAGCGTTTGTCCGGCGATAAGGCGGCCAAGCATGCCCTTCTGTCCGCCGATGGCGCGGATGACGCCGTACTCGAACCGGCGGGCATAAATCTCCGCGACGATCAGGTTCGCCACGCCGAAGCTCGCGATCAGCAGCGTCGCAAGGGCGAGCGAGCTGGCGACGGTCATCAGGCGGACCGAGAGCGCGTTGATCTTCCGCTTGATCGTCCGGCTCGAGTCGGCCTGCACCACGCCGCGGGCCATCGGCGCGAGCGTCTTCGTCAGATTGTCGAGCAGCGCGATCTCATCGGCGTCCTTGTCGATCGTGAGCAGCACGAGGTCGGGGTTCTCGATGTTGAAGTATGTCGCGCCATCGGCGCGGGTGCCGAACACCGTGCTGACCGACGCCTCGGCGTACTCGCCGCCGATGCCGTAGTAGGAGACCGCGACGTCGAGGCCGACCGCGCCGACGACGCCGGCGATCTCGAAATCCTGGTCGCCCTGTGTGAAGGTTTTCAGCTTCACCTTCGCGCCGACGCCCATGCCGCGTGCGATGTAATACTCCCGGCCGACGAGCACCGCTTTGCCTTGCTCCAGCTTTTTCAGCGCGGTCGTTTTGTCTCCTTCGATCCACTCGATGTCGGTCATCTCCAGGAACTCGGCGACATCGGACGCGGCGAAGAGCGTGTAGGGCGGCGTGATGGTGGCGATGCCGAAAGTCACGCTGCGGGTCTGCACGGGGATGGCGCGGATGGCGCAGGTGGCGGTGACGCCGGGCGTCTCGCGGATGACTTTGAGCATGTCGGGCGTGAGGCCGTCGGTGGTCTTGAGGAACGCATCGGGCATCTTGATGGTGTTGAACCAGCCATAAAGAACGTTGCCGCCCTCGGTCCAGATGGCGACGAGCATGGCGAGGCCCATCATGAGGGCACCGGCGGTGAGGCCGTGGCGGAAGGGCGTGGCCATGACGCTCTCGTGCAGCAGGACGCGCGGCAAACGCAGCACCTTCGCGATGGCGCTCGTCAGCAGCGGCGCGAGGTAATAGAGCACCGGCACGCAGAGCAGGCAGTAGCCGAAGAAAGTGACGCCGAGGCCGTAGGGGAGGTAGATCCAGAACGCCTGTTCCGCGTCGTCGAAAAAATACAGCACGGCCGGCTCGAAGAGCGCGCCGAGCAGGCCGAGCACGAGGCAGATGATGATGCCGGCGGTGCGCGGCTGCCGTGCCCGGGCGGCGAGGGCTTCGAGCGGCTGGACGCGCGTCGCCATGACGGCGGGGTAGAGGGCGCCGACGAGGCCGGCGAGAATGGTGGCGAGGATGGCGTTGAGGATGCCGGGCACGTTGAGGATGAATCCGGCGGAGAGGACCTCATGGTTTTTGAGGTAGAGCAGGTAGCCAAGGCCGATGCCCAGCGGCGTGCCGAAGAGCGCGCCAAGGGCGGCAATGAACCCGCCAGTGACGACCTGCGCCGCGCCGATGTGCAGCTTGCCGGTGCCGATGCAGCGCATGATGGCAAGCTCGCGGGTGCGCTCGGTGACGGCGGTGGTCAACCCGGTGACGATGATGAAGGCGGTGGCGAGGCAGACGAGGACGGTGATGATCTGCCCGATGAGGTTTGTCCACTTCACGCCGCGGTTGATGCCGGCGCGGACATTGGCGGGCGCCTCGAACACCGCGTCCTCGGGCAGCTCGTGCTGGTGCGCCGCCATCAGCGCATCGCCCACCGTTGGCTTCTCGCCCGCCAGCCCCGGCAACCCCGGCGGGATCGGCGTGTCCTGCTTCACGCGGATCTCGACCTTGCGGATCTTGTTCGGATAGCCGGCAATTTCCTGCACCGTGCCCAGCGTCGTCGTCACGCCCGGCAGTTGCAGCACGGTCATCGGCGGCTGCTCGACGATGCCGACGACGGTCAGCTTCGTCTCCTGCCACTCGACATCGAGCACATCGCCGACCTTCGCGTCCAGCGCTTGCTGGGCCCGGCCGTCGAGCACCGCCTCGCCGTCCTTCTCGATGTACCGGCCTTCGAGCAGCGTCACCGGAAAAAACTTGCGGTCATGCTCCGGCTCGACGCCATGCAGCGTGACGATGACATTTTTCTTGCTGCGCGGCAGCTCGAGGTTCTGGCCGCGGTGCTCGTAGCGGGCGGCGGCGTACTCGACGTCGGGCCAATTCCGCACCATCGACATGACCTGGCGGGCGTCGATGCGCTGATAGCTGCGGTGGCGGATGTGGACATCGCCGGTGCCGGCGGTGGCGCCCATCGATTCGCTGTAAGAATGCTGGAGCGTTCCGACGGAAACAGCGACGAGCACGCTCAGCGTGGTGGCGAGCGTGACGGCGACAGCGAGCAGGGCGGTGCGCCCCGGCCTACCCGCCAAGTTGTTGGTAGCGAGATGCCACACCGACTTGATCAAGGCCGTTTACCTCAAAGTGTCCCGTGGATTTGCCGTCGGCGACGACGAAGACGCGCTTGCAGTGCGAGGCGGCGGCGACCTCGTGGGTGACCATGACGACGGTCATCTGCTGCTCCTCGGCAAGCTTGCCGAGCAGTCGCCAGAGGCGTTCGCTGTTGGTGGAGTCGAGATTGCCGGTCGGTTCATCCGCCAGCAGCACGGCCGGCTTGAAGAGCATGGCGCGGGCGATGGCGACGCGCTGCTGCTCGCCGCCGGACATGGCGTCGGGGCGGTGATGGGCGCGGTCGCCGATCTCGAGGTCGCGGAAGAGCTCGTTCACACGCGCATCGATCCAGGCGCGGGGCCGGCCGTCAATGACGGCGGGCAGGGCGGCGTTCTGGAACGCGGTCATGGTGGAGATCAGGTTGAACTTCTGAAAGACGATGCCGAGCCTGCCGCGGCGGAAGTTGGTGAGCTGGGCGTCGCTCTTGGTCGAGAGGTCGTCGCCGCTGACGATGACGCGGCCGGAGTCGGGGCGGTCGAGGCCGGCGGCGAGATGGAGGAACGTGCTCTTGCCGCTGCCGGAGCGGCCCATGACGGCGAAGAAGCCGGGCTCCTCGATCCGCAGGTCGAGTCCGCGCAGAGCCTGCACGCGGGTGGCGCCAAGCTGGTACGACTTGTGGACCTGTTCGAAAACGAGCATGACAGAAACAACCGGTGAGGAGCGGGGCGGTTGCGGGAGTGGAGGATGATATCGCGTAGTGAGAGTGATAGTGGTTGGCACGACCAAGCCCGATGATGAGGCTCGGCGAATCGTCGGGGTTCTGGTGTTGGAGTTGACGCCATACCCCGACGATTCGCAAAGCCTCATCATCGGGCTTGGCTGGGCCACAGGTTTGAAGGGGAACCGCTCAAGCGGCATCGGCTTGCGTGATCGCAATAAGCTGTTCGAGCACGCGCTTCGCCGCGCCGCTGTCGAGCGCTTCGCCGGCCATCGCGATGCCCTCGGCCAGGCCCTCCGCGAGTTCGGCGACGACAAGTGCGGCGCCGGCGTTGAGGCAGACGATGTCGCGGGCCGGGCCTTGTTCGCCGTTGAGCACGCTCTTCAATACGGTCGCGCTCGCCGCCGGCGAGTCGACGCGCAGCGCGGCCGGTTCGGCGTGCGCCACGCCGAGCGCGGAAGGATCGATGTCGTGCGTGTGAACCTTGCCATCGCGCACCTCGCTCACCCGGCTGATGCCCGCGGTCGAGAGTTCATCGATCCCGCCGTCACCGAACTGCCCGTACACGACCATCGCGCGCTCCGCGCCGAGGCGCAGCAGGACATGCGCGATGGTGCCGGTGAGCTTGGCGTTGAAGACGCCGAGCACTTGCCGTTTCGCCTGGGCGGGGTTCGTCAGCGGCCCCAGGATGTTGAAGAGTGTGCGGAAGCCGAGGTCCTGGCGGATGGGGGCGGCGTGCTTCATCGCGGGGTGATGGGCGGGGGCGAAGCAGAAGCAGATGCCGGCCTCATCGAGGCAGCGCGTGGCGGTTTCGCCGCTGATCGCGAGCTTGACGCCGAGCGTCTCGAGCACGGTGCTGGAGCCGCACTTGCTGGTGACCGAGCGGTTGCCGTGCTTGGCGACGGCGACGTTCCTGGGCCGGCCCACGGCGGCGGCGACGAGGGCGGCGGCGGTGGAGATGTTGAACGTCTCGGCGTGGTCACCACCGGTGCCGCAGGTGTCGAGCACGGTCAGCCCGGCCGGCACGTTCACCTTCACCGCCTTGTCGCGCATCACCGTCGCCGCGCCGACGATTTCGTCGATGGTGGGCCCGCGCATCTGCATGATCGCGAGCATGGCGCCGACCTGGGCGGGCGACGCCTGGCCGGTCATGATCTGATCGAAAGCGAAAACCGTCTGCTCGGTGGAGAGGGGGTTGCCCTGCACGAGCTGCGACAGAATAGATTTCATGTCGGTCACACCAGCGCTCCCAGCAGCCACAGCGCCGCCGCCGCGAGCACCATGAACACCACGATCTGACCGGCGAGCTGCAACGTCTGCCGCATCAGGTTGGAGAGGTCGTCGAGCTTGATCGCTTTGTAGACGAGGGCGACGGCAAACACGAGGGGCACGAGGAGGATGAGCCAGTAGTCATCGATCGCGATGGGGTCGAGGAACGGGCGCCATCCCGGCGTTGTGGAAACCATTTGGGTTAGCGAGACGAGCGTGTTCATAGCGGCACCCCCGCGATGCCGGGCGGACGAACCGGCGTCACCGGCGCCGTCTGCCGGCGTCGGGCGGCGGCGTCGCAGTAGAGCACGTCGATGATCGCCAGCAGGTTGAGCATGCCCGCCAGCGCCGTGTAGAGCGTGCCTTGCTCGGCGACGCGGCCGAAGCTGGGTTCGTAGGGCGGCGTGGAGTCAGGATCACCGGGGGTGCCGGGCGTGAGCCTGCCGCGCGGATTGGGCTCGTTCACGTAGCCGAGCTTCTTTGCATGGGCGCTGGCCATGCCGTCGCGGATACGCTCGATGAGGATCGACGGCGCGATCATCGCCTGTCCCCAGTACCACCAGGACGAACTGCGCAGCGACTGATTATCGTCCGGCGGCTCACCGCGGTCGTGGCGGTCGATCACGCTGATCCCGCCGATGAGCAGCCCGGCCAGCCACAGCGAGGTGATGGTGACGGCGAGGATGATGCCCCGGCGGCGCTGGCCGAGGATCAGGTGGCCGAGGCCGGGGATCAGCCAGCCGGCCACCGCGGCGTGCGGGTACCACTGCGGGTTCGAGGCGGGTGCGTCAGCCAAAACAAAACTCCGATTGCGGTCTGAGGGAAGGTGCTCGAATCACTACGTCCCCATCATCGGCAGGGGTCGCACAATCAATCGCGTTCTTTTCGCGAGCCGTTGTCCTCCCCGGATATTCAGCGGCCTATCATGGGGTCGCCTGCCCGGGAAGCGACCGACGGATCGCTCGGCGGCGCTGCCGTGATAAAAATATCCATTGACAAACGAAGTCGCGACGATAGCTTAACCGCTCGGTATCGGCCGGGCCACCACTGACGGTGCCGCCGTGAACCCGATTATTGGCCCACTGCCGGAGATTATGCCATGCCCCAGTCCAACGATCCGTTTGCCCCCGATGAGCGCGTCGCCGACGCTTCCGCGTTTGATGACGTTCTTTACCCGTTCGAGCTCGCCAAGCGCGAGGAAGAGGAAGAGGAAGACGATGACGATGTGGAGGACGATGATGATTTGGACGATGAAGATGAGGAAGAGGAAGACCTTTTCGACGACGACGACGATGAAGACCTCTTCGACGACGACGACGACGACCTGGACGAAGTAGAGGAAGAGGACGAGCCCTGATCGTTCGCGGCGGCCTCGTGCGGCGCGCGGACCGATCGGGTTCGGCCCGCGAGGAACCGCCATGAGCGACATGCCGCATATGGACCGCCGGACCAGCACCGATCGCCGCTTGCTCAGCGGCGACACGCGAACCACCTACATCGACGACACCGGTCTGGAACGCCGCCGCGGCCCGGGCCGGCGTCGCACCGACTTCGCCCGCTCCGCCGAGGAAGGGGAAATGTCCCCCGAGCAGTTCCTGTTCGTCACGGCGATCGACGCGTTCAAGCGGGTGAACAACCGCCCGTTCCCGACGTGGACGGAAGTGCTCGAGGTCATCCGCAAGCTCGGTTACCGCAAGACGGGCCCGTCGACGCTAAACATCTCCAACGCCGAAGACTGGACCGAGCCGGCCGACGCCCCCGCGTTCAAGGTCGTGCCGCGGCTGCCGATGGCGGGCGATCCGGGTGACGAAAACCGGGGCGATTGACCGGTTTGTGGCTTATTTTCGCAAATAAGTGCGGTTTTTCCTTCAATGCCGCCGGCAACGGCGTTACTGTTATCATCTCCGCCCCATGCCCACGCTTCCCTACCGGATCGCCGTGCTCTGCTATTTGTTCGACGACCTGGGCCGAGTGCTGCTTTTGCACCGTCGCAAGGCGCCGAATATCGATCTTTTTTCACCCATTGGCGGCAAGTTGGAACAGGGCCTCGGCGAGAGCCCCACCGCCTGCGCGGTGCGTGAAATCGAGGAAGAAACCGGCCTCAAAGTTACGGCCGGCGACCTGCACCTGACCGGCATCGTGTCGGAAGAAGGCTTCGAGGACCAGATGCATTGGCTCATGTTCCTCTATGAAGTGGTGAAGCCCGTGCACGTGGAAAGCCTTGAGTTTGATGAGGGAAAGCTCCAATGGCACTCGCGGGATGATATCGGGACGCTGCCCTTGCCACGCACCGATCGCGAGGTGATCTGGCCGCTCTTCTGGGAACACCGCGGCGGGTTCTTCATGGTTCACATCCGCTGCGGCAACGGCCAAATGGAGTGGCGCATGGAGCAGCCGCGCGGCCGGGGTTCATAAGACCACTCTAATTCTTAAATCGAAGTTTTCAGTTTCCACCATTTGCGTTTGAGCGCCTTCCCATATAAACTGATTCGCTAAATATTTCCATCGCGGTTTGGGCAACGCGGTGGCCGATACCAACGACGACGCCTCGTAGGCTCACGTTTTTCCGGGGGCGCTACTTTCGGGCAAACCAGAGCAGACCCAAAGAGGTGCGCTGCCATGCAGCAACAGATTATCGAAACCGTCGCCGGCGTCCATGTCCCTTGGGGCACCGACGGCCGCAAGCTTGCTAAAACCGTCACCGATTATGTCGATTGCGATTCCTTCGCCGTCGGCATCGTCGACGTCAACAACCCGCAGCCCGATGAGTTGCTCGCCGCCCACGGCTGGTCGGCGGCGATCGTCTCGAAATGGATCGCCGCCGCCGGCAAGGACAAGCTCATCGCTGCCGCCATGAAAGAGGGCATGGCCATCGGCTACCCCGGCCAGCGCAACGGCGAGTCCACCCTCCAGCGCGGCGGCCACATGATCGTCTGCGTCGCCCCCGAGTCGATGAAGGACAACCGCTGGTGGCTGCTCATCGTCGCCCGCACCGGCAACAAGGCCTTCACCGCCGCCGAGCAGGAAAAGGCCCAGTTCCTGCTCCGCCGCTGGCAGTCGCGGTTCCTCACGCCCGACGAGAAGAACATGGGCCGGCTGATCGTCGGCAACGACGACCGCCTCATCTGCGCCGACCTCGATACCCGCGACCTGCTCCTCGACCACGGCGGGTTGCTCGAAGAACTCGTGACCACCGTGCACCGCGTCACCGAGCAGCGTTTCCCCAACCTCGACGACAACGACACCCGCGACATCGCCGTCAAGCTCGCCGACACCCCCTATTGGGTCGTCTATCGCAGCCGCCGCGTCGTCCCCGGCGCCAAGTCGCAGCACTGGTACATCGAGATCCGCCCCATGGAGGACGACGAGCTCGTCCCCGTCGGCACCGTCAAGGACGACCGCATCGCCTCCGCGATGGCTTACTTCCATAAAAACTTTTCCGATGCCCCCAGCCTGGCCCAGGTCTCTAAGCACGTCCACATGAGCCCCTTCCACTTTCACCGCCTGTTCTCCAAACAGGTCGGCGTCAGCCCCAAGCACTACCTGATGCGCAAGCAGCTCCAGATGGCGAAGTGGCTGCTGCGGGCCCACCGCGTGCCCATCGGGTCCATCGCCGCGGCCACCGGCTTCTCCTCGCACGGGCATTTCACCTCGACCTTCCACCGCATCATCGGCGTCAGCCCCACCGAGTACCGCGAGTCGTTTTATTGATCGCGGATCGCCGGTTACGTGTGGGTTTTCCACGCCCGGAAATCTGACCACGGATAACACGGATGGCACGGATAAAACCTGGTGTTGATGCATCTGTCCCATCAGTGCTATCCGTGTTATCCGTGGTAAATCAGTTTTGAAACCAGTGTGGCAAAAACGAATGAACGCGTTCGATTGATGCCAGTGATGAACAGAATCAATGACAACGCCGCGACCATCGCGGCGTTGTTTTTTTCGCTGCTGGCCCCGCGCTTCATTTCCGACCGCCGCGATATGATGGTGCGTCCTTGAGGAGTCACCCCATGCCCCACCGTCTTTTCCCTTTGTTCTTGCTGATCGTCCTCGCCGTCCCCGCTGTTCCCCTTTTCGCCGCCGAGGAAAAGGTCGAGGAGAAGGAGCCGCCCACCGCCTCCGAGCTGCTCGTCAAGGCCCGCGAGGCCTTCCGCGAGGGCAAGCGCGACGAAGCGATGAAGATGACGAACAAGGCGCTCGAGATCGACCCCGCCAACGTCGGCGGCTACGTCCTGCGGGCGTCGATGCACGACGCGATGAAGCAGTACGAAAAGGCCGTCGCCGACTACTCGAAGGTGCTGGAGCTCGAGCCCGACTCGGCCAGCGTTTACCAGCGCCGCGGCATCGCCCACTTCAAGGCCGGCAAAATCAAGGAGTCGATCAGCGACTTCGACCGCTTCCTGAAGGACAACCCCAACGATGAGCCGCACCACTGGATGCGCGGCATCAGCTACTACTACAGCGGCGAGTTCGACAAGGGCGTCAAGCAGTTCGAGGTGCACAAGACCGTCAACCCCGAAGACGTCGAAAACGCGGTCTGGCATTACCTCTGCAAATCGAGGATCGACGGCGTCGAGAAGGCCCGCGCCGGGTTGATCGAGATCAAATCCGATCGCCGGGACTGGGCCATGTCGGTGTACGAGATGTTCCGCGGCAAGATGACGCCCGACGAGGTGCTTGCGAAAGCCGCCGCCGTCAAGGACAACGAGGCCCGGCTCAAGGACAACCTTTTCTACGCGAATCTTTACGTGGGCCTTTTCTTCGAAACAGAGGGCAAGGCCGACCTGGCGAAGAAGCACATCGACATCGCGGCCGAGAAATACCTCTCCGAGCATTACATGGGCGATGTGGCCCGCATCCACGCGGCGATCCTGAAGAAAAAGGCGGTGCCCGCGAAGGCCGAATGAAAGGCTGGATCATCCTCGTGGCTGCGAAAATATGCCGTGCCTCAATGATGTCGGCGCCCGCCCACGGCAATCAATTACTGTAAAGTCTTGGTAACCGGTCTTCCGTTTGGAACACCGGCGCGTCATAATCGTCTTATCCCGTGGGGGCGTGAGTTTCGTTCGCCTTGTTGAGCCGCAGCGTCCTCGCTGCGCGTGCCTTTTAATGAGTCTCGTTGTTTCCATCTCCGGAGGTGCCTCTTGAATCGTCAACCGCTCGCCGTCACCGCCGTCTTGTTGTGCGCGCTCGCCGCCCCAGCGCTTGCCGAGGACGCCAAGCAGGTCTTTCAATCGCTCTTCGGCGAAGAGTGGAAGAAGGTCCAGGCCACCCGCGACACCGCCGATGACCTCGCGCTGGCCAAGACGCTGCTCGACGCCGCCAAAACCGCCAAAGGTCAGGCCGACCTCGCCGAGTTGCTCTGCAACAATGCCTACACGCTCGCCAGCCGCGACGCGACCAAGCCGGGCTTCGATGCCGCCGTTGATGCGATGAAGCTGCTCGCCGAGCTGGTCCCCGACAAGGCCGCCGACGCCAACGAAAAAATCGTCGCCTCGCTCAAGGCCCGCTTCGGCCGGGCCGCCGACCCCGCGGAAAAGGCCACGATCGGCGCCGCCCTCATCGATTCCTACCTCGCCCTCGGCGACGCCCTCGAAATCGCTGGCGATTATTCCGGCGCCGTCCGCCAGTACCAGCAGGCCAAGGTGCTTGCCAAGCAGGTCACCTCGCCGCACGCCGCCTCCATCGATGCCCGCATCGACGCCGCGACCCAGCGCGACCGGCTCGAGCGCCGCATCGCCCAGCTCGAAGACAAGGTCGCCGCCGACCCCGCCAACAAGCAGCAGCGCCTCGACCTGATCCATCTCTACGTCCAGCTCGACAAGGCCCGGGCCGCCTCCCCGCACGCCAGGCAATCGGGCGACGCCGAGCTCGAAAAAATGGTGACCCTCGCCGCCGGCAAGGTCAGCGAGGTGCCGGTGGCCGAGTGCCTCAAACTCGGCGAGTGGTACCGCGATTTAGGCGGCAAGGCCGAGATCGATTCCGCCAAGCGTTCGATGCTGAACCGATCGAGCGAATGCCTCCAGCGCTTCATCGACAACGGCAAGAAAGAAGACCTCCAGGTCGTTAAGGCCACGCTCACCATCGGCCGCGTCAAGGACGATCTCGCCAAGCTCGACAAGGCCGCGACGACCGCCACCGCCGCCCGGCCGACCGTCGATACCACGAAAAAGCCCGACAAGGGTGACGAGATCGACCTCATCAAGCTCGCCGACCCCGCCAAGGACGCCACCGAAGGCAAGTGGGAAAAAAGCGGCGGCAAGGTCGGCATCACCATCGACAGCACCACCGATGGCGGCTGGCTCAACCTTCCCGTCGAGCCGCAGGGCGATTACGAGATGAACATCACCTTCAACCGCGCCACCGGCCGGGCCGTCGCCAAAATCTTCGTCCCCATCACCCCCAAGGGCGGCGTCAAGGATCGCAACGGCTTCAGCAGAAGCTACTCCCCCGGCGTCGCCGTCACCCTCGGCCTCGACGACGGCAAGATCGGCGCCATCGAGAACGGCGTCGGCTCCACCTACTACAGCTACTACTTCGAGGAATCGAGCTGGAAGAGCGCCGTCTTCTCCCGCGCCATCCGCTTCTCCAACGGCAAGGCCTACAACCTGAAAATCAAGGTCGAGCACGACGGCCCCAAAAGCGAGGCCAAGGTCACCGTCTCCATGGGCGGTGAAAAATACCTCGCTTGGCGCGGCGACCCCACCAACAGCAACGTGCAAAGCTACCGCAACGGCACCACCCCCGCCATCGCCGCCTACAACACCTCCACCCGCTCCTCTGCCGTCTTCACTAACGCCACCCTCCAAATCATCGACGGCGAAGCGAAGAAGCTGCGCGAGGAGAAGTGACTGCGAGCACATCCGGGCCGCCGGCATTTGGGAGGGCGAGGCTCCCGCCGAGCCGTTCGTTTTGCCGGCTCGAAGCCGGTAAAACGAAACTCGCGCGATGAAGACACGAACATGATTTAGTCGTCGGCCGCGCGACTTTCGATCGCTCGGCTTCGAGCCTCGTGATCGAACGGCTCGGCCGGAGCCTCGCCCTCCCAAACACGCCGCGCGTTTGCGGGACGCGCAGCGAGGGCGCTGCGGCTGAAACGAATCAGGCACGCGCCGCGCGGACGTGGCGGTTTATGGGAGGTGAGACCGCAATGAGCGAGCCCGCTCAAGAAAAGCCGCCATCGCTGTTCCGCTTCGCCACGGTCATGATCTGTTTGATTGCGTGGTTATGGGTTGTGTACAAGGTGATATATCCCTTCATAACCCAACTCTCGCACTGATGAGTCACCTATTTAATGATCAAAAAAAACGGCTCACCCAGGGTGGGGAGCCGTTCGTGCAGTCGGTGTGTGCCGAAATCGTGATTCAAGCCAGTGCCGTCCCCGACTTCGCCTCGATGCCCGCCCGCTTGAAAAGCGACGCGACCGTTTCGGTCGGCTGGGCCCCCACGCTCAGCCAGTACTTGGCGCGGTCGGCATCCAGCGTAATCTGCTTGCCCTTATCCTTCTCGAGGGGATCAAAAACGCCGATCTCCTCGATCGTCTTGCTGTCGCGCGCCGACCGCTGATCCATCGCGGCGATGCGGTAGTACGGACGATGAGGCCGGCCAAAACGCTTGAGTCGAATGCGAACCACGCGTGAGTCTCCGTGAACGGTCGTGAGCGAGTCGGGGGAATCCGGGGGCAGGTCAGTCGAGCCGGGAAGTGTATCGGAAAGGGGAAGGGGTGGCAAATCGCAGGGTTCCGGCGGCAGGGCGATCATACCGCCGGGGTGGCACTGACAAGCCCTGCTCGGAGGGCTTGTCAGTGGCGAAATCGCGGGGTGCTCCACCACTGACAAGCTCCGCGGATTCCGCTTGTCAGTGCCACCCAAACCACATGCGATTGCCCTGGTTCCGGCGGCCGGACCGGGTCTGCCCAAACTTCCGGGGTTACGACACGGCCGTACTTCTTAGCCCGTCAGGGCGTTTATGGGTAGCCACGGGCGCCAGTCCGTGGACCTCCGATGGTTGTGGTTGGTGCGCCCCGTCAGGGGCGATTGAAGAGTCCCCGAACTCAGTCGCCCCTGTCGGGGTTCGATCATTGTCCGCGCCTGCGTCCACGGGCTGGCGCCCGTGGCTACCCCCAAACGCCCTGACGGGCTAAGAGTCGCGGCATCGCCCCGGAAGATTGGACACACCCGCAGGGCGATCACATTTAGCCATTTAGCCGTTCGTCTTGGCGAACTTGGTTTGATGGCAATGGCAGTCCGCTGCCAGTGCCATGCGTCCCCACTCGCTGGACGGTGTAGGCAATGGCAGCGGACTGCCAGTGGCATCAGAGAAGGAGCCTCGGCGGTCGAACGGCTCGGCGGGTGCCTCGCCCTCCTGACCGGTCACTCCTCGATGCAGTAAAGATGCGACTCGCCGCGCAGCAGCATTTGCTTCCCCAGCAGAACCGGCGAGGCGTCGACGGCTTCCCCGAGCTTATTCGTCGCCAGCACCTTCACTTCTGTGCCCGCGGCGAGCACCACGGTGGTGCCGTCGCGGCTTGTGAAATAAACCCGGCCGGCCGCGGCGACGGGGGAGGAATACAGCACGTTCAGGTCGGGCAGCCGGGTTGGTTCGATCAGTGCCTTGCCGGTTTTTGCATCCGCGATCAGCAGCACGCCGTCGCGCGACTTGGTGTAGTAGAGCAGCCCCTTGTAGAGCACGGGCGAGGCGATGTACGGCCCCGCGTCGTCCTTTGACCAGGCGATCTTGGCGCTGCCGGTGATGTCGCCGCGGGCGGAGAGCGGGATGGCGTAGACGGCATAGCCGCGGTAGCCGGTCATGACGTAGGCGATGCCGGCGTCGACCACGGGCGTCGGGATGGGGTTCGTCACCTGCCCGCCGCATTGCCAGAGGAGTTCGCCGGTGGCGAGGTCGTAGCTGCGGACGCGGCGGGTGCCGTTGAGGATCGCTTGGGCCTTGCCTTCGTGCTCCACGATGAGGGGCGTCGACCATGTCGTGGGCTCATCGCGATCCTGTTTCCATTTCACATCGCCCGTCTTTGCATCGAGCGCGGCGACGAAGGACTGGCCCTCATGGTCGAAGGGGACGATGAGGGTGCCTTCGCCGGGCTTGCCCCCGGGTTGCAGTGCCGGGGAGCCGCCTTCACCGAAGGCGTTGCGGGTCTGCATGTCGCCCAGGTCGCGCTTCCATTTCAGGTTGCCCTCGAAGTCGTAGCAGTAGAGGCCCTGCGAGCCGAACCAGGCGTAGACGTGCGCGCCATCGGTGATGGGGGAGCCGGAGGCGTAGGTGTTGGTCGAGTGGATGCCTTCATGCGGAACGCTCTCGGCCGCGGTTTTCTGCCAGAGGACTTTGCCGCCGGCGCGGTCGAGGCAGAGGACGACAAACTGGTGGATCTCGCTGGGTGACTCGCCGCGCCCGCGCCGCCCGGGGCCTTCGCGTTTGTCCTTGTCTTCCTTCGGCGCGGCCTGCGGTGTGCCGCGACGATCGGTGCGGACCGCGCTGAGCACAAAAATGCGATCGTTCCAGACGACGGGCGTTGCGCTGCCCCGGCCGGGGATCGCGACCTTCCACTTGATGCTCTTCGAGTCGCTCCAGTTGATCGGGGGATCGGCCAGCGGCGCGACGCCATCGTTGGTCGGCCCGCGCCACTGCGGCCAGTTGCGGGCCCAGGCGTCGGCATCGGCGGCGCTGGCCGGTGCGGCGGCGATGCCAAGCAGGACCATGAGCACCGGAATCCCGCTCAACCAGCCGTGAGTGGAAAAATTCATGATGATGACCTCCGCATGGTGACCGCCTGTCCAGTCGCTTTCAGCGCAAACACGGCAATGGCTGTTTTTGGGGGGGATAGCGGTGCGTGTCTACTTCTTCACCGGCCCGCCGCGCGTTGCCGCTTCATCCGCGAACCAGCAGGCGGAGCAGTGCGACGGGTCTTTCATCGAGGCGGCGAGGTCGGGGCGCTCGGTGATGCAGCGGCGCATGACGCGGGTGGGCTTGCCGGAGATGGTGATCTCGACGGTGGTGGAGCCTTGGCCGACGCCGCCTTTGCCGCCGATGGCGTCCTTGGCGAGCTCGCGGGTGAGGTAGCAGCGGGGGTGGAAGGCGCAACCGGTGGGCGGGTTGATCGGGCTGGGCACTTCGCCGGCCATGACGATGCGTTTCCGGTTGCGGACCGGGTCGGGCATCGGCGCGGCCGACATGAGCGCCTGTGTGTACGGATGGCGCGGCTCTTTATAGATCGCCTCGCGCGAGGCCAGTTCGACGATGCGGCCGAGGTACATCACCGCGACGCGGTCACAGAAGTGCTCGACGACCGCCAGATTGTGGGCGATGAAGAGGTACGACAGGCCGAGGTCTGCCTTGAGGTCCGAGAGCAGGTTGAGAATCTGCGACTGGATGGAGACGTCGAGCGCGCTGACGGGTTCGTCGCAGACGATGAACTTCGGCTCCAGGGAGAGGGCGCGGGCGATGCCGATGCGTTGCCGCTGGCCGCCGGAGAACTCGTGCGGGTATCGCTGTGAATACTCGGGCTCGAGTCCGACGCGGGTGAGCAGCGACGCGACGCGGTCGTGCAGTTCGCTGCCGGTGGCGAGGCCGTGGACCTGGATCGGTTCGCCGATGATGCGGCCGACGGTCATGCGCGGGTTGAGCGAGCCGACGGGGTCCTGGAAGATGATCTGCATCTGCCGGCGAAGCTGCCGCATCGCCCGGCTATCGGCCTCGAACACTTCCTGTCCCTCGAACCAGACGCTGCCGGTGGTCGCGGGGATGAGGCGGAGAACGGTGCGGCCGACGGTCGACTTGCCGCAGCCCGATTCGCCGACGAGGCCGAGCGTCTCGCCGCGCTTCACTTCAAAGCTGATGCCGTCGACGGCCTTGACGTGGCCGACGGTGCGGCGGAGGAGGCCGCGCTTGACGGGGAAGTAGGTGCGCAGGTTCTCGACGTCGAGCAGGGCCTCGCCGTGAGCGGCGTGGGGGACGGCGGCGGGGGCCTGCGAGGATGCGGCGGTGGCCGAGGTCGTCATGCGAAGAAGTATAACGGCAGCACGGCGGTGAGCTACCGTCCGAGCCGCAGGGCGTAAGCCCGCGGGCGGTCCAAGCGATCACGCCATCGCATGTAAAGGTCGGGTGGCACTGACAAGCACTGCTCGGAGTGCTTGTCAGTGGCGAAGCCGCGTGATGTCACCACTGACAAGCTCCGCGGACTCCGCTTGTTAGTGCCACCCAAACCACGTGTGATCGCCCTGTCCACACGATCCCTGGCATGCGCAGCGCCCGCACGCTGACGCGTGGCGGCTCGGACGAGGCCGCGCGGGGATCACTTGCTGTGCGCGTAGGTTCGTGCGTCCTGATAGACCATCGCCGCGTCGGTGCCGCTGACAGTGGACGATGTGGGAGCCTTGTGAACTATGGGTTTTGGTTCACATAGGAATCGCCGGCCATGAACACCATCGCGGCGTCGGCGTTTTTAGTCTGCTTCCCATTGTCGATCGCGATGTCGCTGTCGGCGAAGAGATTATCCGCCGCGACCTCGCCCTTCAGTGCGTACTCCGTCTTGATTACGTTCGTCGTCTCGAATTGGACGTGGTTGTCGTTGTAGCAGACGGCCCCGCGCCAGCCATCGCCTTTGGAAGTGTGATTGCTCTGCGAGGTGGCGGCGTCCGCGCCGTGGCCGATGTTGCGGTCGCTGATCACGGCAGCGCTGGAACTTTGCGTGGTCCGCCACTCCCCGGCACGGGGCGCGTCGAGGTCGCTGATATTCAACATCGCGTAGGAGTAGGCTTCACCGTCGGCGAAGTTCTTGCCCAACTCCGGTGTCTTCACCAGGCTGTTGGATTCCGCGGGGCTGATGAGGTATTCCTGCGGAAAATAATTCGCGCGCAGCAGTACCGCCATGCGATAAGCCGTCAACCTCCCTTTGGCCGTTCCGAAGCCGTACTCGTGCGGCTTGGCCGATACATCGGCCACGGCTTCGCGGCCATTTGAGTCAACTCCGGGGTAATAGTCCTTGTTTCCCGAGGCGAAAAAGACCAGACCTGTGTGGATCCCGCGAAGGTGCGTGCTGTCCTGCATGGCCCGTGCGGTCCGGCGAGCGCTGCCTCGGCCGTCGCAGCCAACGATGGAGTTCACAATCACCAACGCAATGACGGTGACGACAACCGCAGCGGATAGATCCTGGATGGTGAACCTTTGATGACGTGACATGTCCATCTCCGGGAAAAAGAAAGGGGCGGTGGCAGTTTACCGAAAGCGATTGTCGATGCGAAATGAAAGAAAACCCGACGCAGGCGACCGCGCGGGTCCCGCCATCGATACGCCCCTCGTCACTCCACCTTCTTCAGCTCCGCCTCTGTCCACGCCGCCTCGCGCGACTTCGTCTCCTCGCGCACCTTCGTCACCGTCTCGCCGTCGATCGGGTCGGCGGTGTGTTCCCATTCGCGGCGGGCGTAGGTGAGGATGGCGGCGATCTGGTCGTCGGTGAAGCCCTTGAGCGGCGGCATCTCCATGTTGTACGTCCGGCCGTGTACCGTGATGGGGCCGGTGACGCCGTGCAGGACGATGCGGATCACGCGCTGCGGCGAACCAAGGAGATAGGGCGAATCGATGAGCGGCGGGGCCTTGCCCTCTTCGCCGAGGCCGGTGAGCTGGTGGCACGCGGCACAGGTCTGGCTGAAGAGGACTTTGCCGCTGTCGAACACTTTCTGCTGTGCGGCGGTGAGCGGCGTGGCGGGCATCGGCGGGGCCGGGGGCGCGCCGAACTTGATGAAGCCGCCGATTTTTTCCGCGAGAGCAGCGATTGACTTGTCGTCGTGCTTCGCAAGCCCGGCGAGGCCCTTTGGCTGCGTGTCGTAATAGAGCGGCTTGGGCGCGCGGCCGCTGGGGAACGCGACAATGGCGATGCCGTTGAGGATGGCCTTGGTGCGCCAGCTCGCGCTGCCGGTTTGTGTACCCGCGAGCTCGACGAGCTTGGCGATGCGGGGTGCGCTCATCTCGGCCGTCACGCATCGGGCCAGGTCGCGCACCAGCGCCTCGCGGCCGCCGTCGTGCTTCGCAAACACTTTATCGGCGAGGAGGCGCTGGAGGAACTCGAGCTCGCGCTTGTGCAGGCCCGACAGCACCGCCTCGCGGACCTCGGCTTTGGCGGCATGCGTGAGCGTGATCGAGCGCAAGGCATTTGCTGCGGCAGCGGAGCGCACGCCGGAGAGGGTGAAGGCGAGCTGACGCTGCACCTCGGCGCGCTCGTCGCCGGACGACGCGAGGATGGCGAGTAGCAGGTCGTTCTGCTCCTGTTCATCGGCGGGGTCGGGCAGTTTCGCGTTGAGCAGCGGCTCGCTCACGCGCATCGCACTCGTCTTCACTTTGACATCGGCGTCCTCGACCGCGCCGGTCAGCGTGGCGAGGTCGAGCTTGCTCATGCCTTCGAGCGTCCAGAGGGCGTGCAGCCTGGCGAGCGGATCGGCGTGCGACGCCGCCATGCCGCGCAGCGCGCCGGTGATGGCCGCATCGTTGCGTTCGACGAGCAGCCGCTGGGCCGTGTCGCGCCACCAGCCGTTGCCGTGCGCCAGGGTTTTCACAAGCTCGGCGCTTGTCGCCTTCGACAAGCGCGGCGGCGCATTCGTCCAGCCCGCGCGCGGCTGCTCGGCGACGATGCGGTAGATCCGCCCGAGGTGCAGGTGCTTGTCGAGTTGGCGCTCGAGGATCTGCGTGCGGAGGAAGGTGGTGACGAAGACCTTATGCTGAAGGATGCCGCGGTAGAGATCGACGATGTACATCGCTCCGTCGGGGCCGGTGTAGGCGTTGACCGGGCGGAATCGTTCATCGGTGCAGGCGAGGAACTCACGCTGCTTCCATTGTTCATCGTTGTAGGTGCGATGCAGGGCCTTAAGGTTGCCGTCGGACTCTTCGATCGCAAAGTGCGAGACGACGTTGCCGGCCGGCTCGGGGATGAAGAGGTGGCCGACGTAATCGGCGGGGTACTGGTCGCCGCGGTAGACGCCGGGGCCGCAGGTAGCGGTGGTGTTTCGCAGCCGGCCGTCGGGTCGCAGCGTGCCGCCTTGATAACCGCGGTTGACGCCGGGGTTCACGCGGATGGAATGAACTGCCTGGTCGGAGGCGATGGACTTGCCGGTCTTGATCGGGAAGTGCGGGTTACGGCGGAGGTATTCCGGGGGCGTGAGGTCGACGGAGAGGTAGCTCGAGTTGGAGTTGTGATAGAGCCGGCCGTAGTTGTCCTGGGTGATGCCCCATTGGCCGCGGCCGATGTTGTCCTCGATGAGAAGCTTCGGCTTGCCGTCCACCGCAAGGGCGAACTTCATGCGCTTCGCCGACTTGGCGTTGTAGATCCAGTTGTCGAGGCCGCGCATCAAGCCGTTGTCGGTGTGCTCGACGGGGCCTTGCGAGCCGTAGCCTTTCATGGCTTCGACTTTCTCATCGCAGCGCAGGTCGCCGTTGGTATCGCGGCAGTACCAGAGGTAGGGCGGCTCGGCGATGAGAACGCCACCCTCGACGATGGCGATCGCCCGTGGCATCTGGAGGCCGTCGAGGAAAACGGTCGAGCGATCCATGCGGCCATCGTTGTCATCGTCTTCGAGGACGGAGATACGGCCGATGCGGGCGTCCTCGCCTTTGCCGTCGACGTTGGGCATGTAGCCGCGCATCTCGACGACCCACAGCCGGCCGTCCGCGTCCCAGGCAATCGCCACCGGGTCCTGCACCAGCGGCTCGGCGGCGACCAGCTCGATGCGGAACCCCGGCGCGATGCGGAACGTCTCGAGCGCATTCTCCGGCCGCACCACCGGCGCCGGCGGCACGTTCATGTTCCGCCAGACCTCCGGCTGCTTGCCTTTATCGCCGCGGTCCCCGGCTTGCGCGAACAGCGGGGCGGCGGACAGGGCGATGATCAGCATGATTCGCATATGCATGAAGTTCCTTCGGGAACGATGAATAACCACAGAGGACACAGAGGACACAGAGAGAAACACTTGTTTCGTGCTTGAATACTGCTCCCTCGGTGCTCTCTGTGTCCTCTGTGGTCGATTATTCAGAGTTCACCTTCGTCAATCAGATTTGACCACGGTTAACACGAATAACACGGATCGGCAAAGATCAGGTGCAAAGGACATCGCTCCATTTATTGTTTCATCTGTGGCATCCGTGTTATCCGTGATCAAACGCTCTTTAACAATGCGGTGCAGGCCGCGGCAGTTACACGTTACCTTACGCGGCAGGTCCGCAATGATTCGGGCCACGCCAACCCCGGAGATTGTCCCATGTTCAGGTCGCTTGCCGCCGCGTTGATTTGCGTCATCACCTGCATCGTCTGCATGGCCGCGCGCCCGGCGCTGGCCGGGCCGTTCGCGCTGCACGTCGAGGCGGGCGAGGTGGATCGCAAGCTGTGCCCGGTGACGGTCGAGCTGAAGGTGCCCGGCGAGCTGACGCTTGATGAGATCAATGCCTGGGCCAAGCCCGGGGCGGCCTTGAGCCCGGGCAACATTCCGGTGCATGTCGAGCCTGTGAAAAATGCGGACGGCAAGGTGGCATCGGCACGGCTGTACTGGGTCGAGTCCGCGCTGAAGGCGGGGGAGAAGAAGGTCTACAAGATCGGCGGATGGGCGCTTGATGCGGTGCCCGCCGGGTTTCAATTTGAAGACACCGAAACGACGCGCGACTTGAAGCAGGGCCAGCGCTCCATCTGGCGGCACGATGTGCTCAAGTACGATCCGGCGAAGCACGTTGAAACCTTCAAGCATTTTCACCAGGTCTACGGCTTCCACGACGACGGCCTCATCACGCAGGGCATCGGCGGCAAGCAGTTCCCGCACCACCGCGGGCTGTACATGGGTTGGAACAAGACCGGTGCCGGGGGCAAAAACTATGACACCTGGCACTGCTCCAACGGCGTGGCCCTGAAGCATCGCGGCTTCGCAAGCGAGCGCGACATGCTCGGCTACGTCGTGTCGCGCAGCGCATCGGTCGCAGACTGGACCGGCGGCGATGGGAAGGTGATCGTCGTCGAGAGTCGCGAGGTGACGACGTGGAACATCGCGCCCGGCGTGACGGCGATGGATTTCGCCTTCAAGCTCACGGCGGGCGAAGGCGCTGGCGGCGATGTGAAGCTCGACGGCGACCCGCAGCACGCGGGCTTCCAGTTCCGGGCGGCTGGTGAAGTGGGCGATGGCAAGGCGAAGTATGTCCGGCCGGTGAGCGCGAAGGACAAGGGGGGCGACGTGTGGGCCGACTGCGAATGGGTGGTGGCGACGTTCAAGATCAAGGGCAAGCCGTACGCGGTGGCGCACTTCGACCATCCCGCAAACCCCGGCACCGACACGAACCAGACGGTTTATTCCACCCGCAATTACGGGCGGTTCGGCGCGTTCGCGAAGCTCGACCTCAAGAAGGATCAGCCGCTGGCTTTCAGCTACCGCGTGCTGGTGCTCGACGGGGAGAAGTTTCCGGAGCAGTCAACGGAGCATTTTCAGGCACTGCACGACGCGTGGACGAAGCCGGTGAAGGTGACGATTGGGCCGGGGCAGTGACTTTGAGCCGTGACGTAACACGTCGCGGACGCATCCAGCGTCGTAGGCCGGTCCATTGCGCGGCGAATCACTGCTTGACACTGCTTGACGCACCGGCCGTGCGCGACGTGTTACGTCGCGGCTCGGGTCCCAATCACCGCCGCCATCCGTCCCGTGCGGCCCTCGTCGCGGCGGTGGCTGTAGAACTCGTCGCGGTCGCGGAAGGTGCAGCGGTCGTTGCGGTCAATGTGTGATGCAGCGACGCCGGCCCGGGTGAGTTGGAACGCGATAGCGTGTTGGAGGTCGATGTGCGGCCGCGGCTGGAAATCGCGGCGTACCGCGTCGGCGAGCCCCGCGCGGTCAAAGGCGTCGGCCACTTCAATTCCCACCTCGAAATGCTCGGCGCTGATGCACGGACCGATCGCCGCGATAATGTCGGCGGGCGGCACGTCGAAACGATGTGACATGGTGTCGAGCGTTGCGGTGACGACGCCATCCACCACGCCGCGCCAACCGGCATGCACCGCCGCCACCACCGTGCCCGACCGATTGGCGAGCAGCACCGGCACACAGTCGGCGATGCGCACGCTGATGAGCACCTTTGGGTCCGCGCTCACCAGGGCATCGGCCTGGGCGACGACGGCGGTGATTTCTTCCGGCGTCGCATCGTTGCCCTCCTGCGGCCAGACGCACACCGCCGCTCCATGCACCTGCCAGAGGCAGATCACGCGGCGATTCGGGCAACCCACCGCCTCGCGGAAGCGCCGAAAGTTTTCCACGACCGTTTCATGCTGATCGACCGGCGGCGCGGAGGATCGAAGCAGGGCTATGCCCGTGGACGGCTCCGCCTCGACCGAAGAAGGCTCGCGGTCGCGGGGGACCACGGTCGGACCGGGACCGAGGTGGGCGACGCTTCGCGACGCGGGCTGAAAGTTCAGGGAGTCGAAGGGGGCCGTGCTGACGCCGCCGATGCGCGTCGTAAACCCGTGTGGGACCGCCGCCTGGGTAAGCAACGGCGATTGATACCAGGTCACGCCATGGATGCCGATTTTTCGTTGGAGCACGGCCGCAGTTTAAGCCCGCCGAGGTTCCAAGGTGACCCCATCGCTCACTGTGGAAAACGTGTTGAGATTCCCTTTGATGGGGGTGAGTGACTCGAATAATCAGGGTTTTCCCCGAAAACGTCAGACGTTGGGCCGGGTCATGCCGCCGTGGGCATCATGGATTAAGGTATTGAAAACAATGCACTTGAGTATAGAAACATTAGCCAACCCCACAAACCGGCGCTCGGTTGATCCCTGTCTGCGTGTTTTGCTGACGCGGTATCGTTTTTGTTACGCCGCTGTGGATAACCATGTGGGAAAGCCGCCTTTGATTGACGAACCCCGTCTTCCTGATTAGCCCACTTCGCCCTGTCCTGCGTCCCTATTTCAACGATTTCTGGTCGCGGCGTTGGGTGGGTTGAAAGCATCGGCTTCGGGCTTTTCGCTTCGCAGCGGTGCCCGATCACCAAAGACGCTTTGCGCCGCCTTCAACCGGTCGAGCAGGGTGGCCAGGCGTCCAGCGTGTTCCGCCGACGCGGCCAGATCGTTCATTTCATCGGGGTCGGCCGCGATGTCGAATAGCTGCGTCCGGTTGATCTTCGGATAGACGATGAGCTTCCACCGATCGGTGCGAAGGGCCCGCTGCACATCGCGGTAAGCGAGCAGCAGCGCGTCGCGGTGTTTGTCGGCCTTGCCCGCGATGACGGGGACGAGGCTGCGGCCATCGATTTCTTTCGGCGGCTCGACTTTCGTCAGGTCGAGCAGCGTCGGGAAGATGTCAAGGAGGTAGCACATGGCGTCGCTGCCGCCCTTGGCGATGCCTGGGCCGGCGAAGACGAGCGGCGCCCGCATGGCGTGGTCGTAGACATTTTGTTTGCCGAGCAGCCCGTGCCGGCCGAGCGAGAGGCCGTGGTCGCTGGCGAAGACGATGATCGTGTTGTCGAGCCGGCCGGTTTCTTTCAGCGTCGCGAGGATGCGGCCGATCTGGGCGTCCATGAAGGTGATCGAGCCGTAATAGTCCGCCGTCTCTTTCTTCACGGCGTCCTCGGTGCGCGGCCAGGGCAGGAGTTTCTCGTCGCGCACGGTCATCTCGCCGTTGCGGAAGGGGTGGACCGGGAGGTAATTCTTCGGCAGGGGCAACCGGGCGGCGTCGTACATCGTGGCGTACGGCGGGGGCGATGAACGCGGGTCGTGCGGCATCGTGAAGGCGACGTAAAGCATGAACGGCTTCTCGCTCTTGTGCCCGCGCAGAAACTCGACGGCGGCGTCGGCAAAGAGTTCGCTCGAATACTGCTTGCCGGCGCGCTTCGCCGTGAACGTGCCGTCGTCTTTGAGGTCCTGCACGGTCACCGCGCTCTGGTCGCTCATGCCGCCGAAAAAGACGTTGCGGCCGTGCTGAAAAGCCCGCGCAAAGGACGGCGCGCCGTTGTGCCACTTGCCCGTTGCATACGTGACGTACCCCGCCTTCGCGAGGGCGGCGGGCATCAGCGGCTGCGTCCTGAGGTTCTCCTCGACGCGGAACAGCGAGCGCCCCGTCATCAGCATCGCCCGGCTGGGCACGCAGACCGCCCCTTGCAACCCGCCCATGCAGAACGCGTTTCGGAAATGGAAGCCGCGGTCGTAGAGTGAATCGAGGTGCGGCGTCTTGATGTCTTTGTTGCCCAGCGCCGCGATCGTCTGCGCGTTCTGATCGTCGCTGAAGAGGAACACGATATTCGGCCGGTTGTCCGCGGCATGAAGCACGGGGGCAAGAGAAAGGATCGCCGTGACGAACCAGTTGAAGTGAACCATGTGGCACCTGAAGGGGTGGGGAGGGATGGCGATATGATACGACCGCCTGCTGAATGGCGGGCCCAACGAATGACGCGGCCGATTGAACGGTTGGGACCTATCGACAACTCCTGTTGAACGCAGAAGCGCAAAGGACGCGGAGGGCGCCGAGTGGAGCAACCCTAAACATTGCCTTTTCTTTGCGGGCTTGCGACCTTTGCGTCTTTGCGTTGGCTGCTCGAGTGATTCATTAGTCCCGTTGTGCTTTTTGGCTGTACACACCGGCGTTTCTTTGGATCGCGAAGTCGACTGACGCGTCTAGACTCTGGAGATGATCCCTCGAAAGGACAACCATGCCGCTCCGATCCCGCACCTGGCCGCTCGCGACATTTCTGCTTGCGTTTACGCTGATCGCGTCGCTGTTCTTTGCGAACGCGCAGCCTACGGACCCGCCGCCGAAGGCCGTGGAGCCGCCGCGCCGCGACATCCCGCCGGGGGCCGGGGCGGTGCAACCGTCGAGCAGCGTCGAGGCGACGGCGCTGGCGATCGCTTATCACGCCCTGCGCCACGGCGACGCCAAGGTGACGCCGCAGGCGGTGGGGCAGTTCGCGGCCGAGATGATGAACGCCTTTTCAGCGGCGCGGAAGTGACCGCGGCAGAGCGTAGAATCACGCCATGAACAGCGACGTGAGTCCCCCCACGCAATCCGACCCCGAGCTTGCCGCCTACCTGCACGACCGCGACGTGGTCTGCCCGTCGTGCGGCACGCTGCTGCGCGGCATGGCGGCGCCGGCGTGTCCATCGTGCGGCGTGGGGCTGTCGGTTCCGACGCTGCAAGCCGCGCCTGGCCAAGGCGCATCGCCACCACTCGTCGTCGTCCGCATCCTCGCCGCGATCGCCGCCTGCGTCGCCGCTTATCTCGCATTCACCGGGCTGACCGATCGCCAACCGGCCGGTTGCTCGCCCGGCGCGGGCTGCGGCGAGGTGCTGTCGAGCCGGTGGTCGAGTCTCTGGGGTGTGCCGGTGAGCCTGCCGGGTCTGTTCGTTTACCTCGCGATCTTCCTCTGCACCTTTCAAGTCAGCCCCGCCAAGCCCGATGCTCGGCGGCGCGAGGCGTGGACCGCGCTCATCGCCCTCGCGGTATTCGCCGGTCTCGGCGCGCTGTGGTTCATCTATCTCCAGGCGTTCGTGATTAAATCGTTCTGCCCCTACTGCATGATTGATCACGCCTGCGGCGTGCTCATCGCGGCGCTTGTCTTGTACGACGCGCCGATCAAGCGCGGCGAGTCGTTGTCGAAGGACGTGCGTTCGTCACTGACGATCGGCTCCGGCCGGGCCGGTGCGCTGGTGGCCACCGCCGCGACCATCATGCTCCTCTTCACGCTGGCGCAGCACGCTTTTCCAGCGAAGACCTACGACGTCACCATCACCGCCGACAACGGCGCCCACGTCAGCAGCGACGGCAAGACGATCATCATTGATGATGTGCCCAAGACCGATGGCAAGGCTGTCTCGCCGCCGGCCACGACGGATAAGGGCACGAAGGATGCTGGCGTGCCGAAGGACGGCGCGCCACCGTTGCCGGCGGCGAGTCCTTATGTGCGGCTGCGCATGCCGAAGGGCCCAGCCGCGGGCGTCCAATTTGCGCGCACGGCGTTCCCCGTGCGCGGCGACGTGAACGCGCCGTACCTTTTCATCTGCCTCGTCGATTACACCTGTCCGCACTGCCGGGCGTTCCACCACCTGCTCCCGAAGATCTTCGCCCGCTACGGCAACCAGGTCGCGTTCATGATGCTGCCGATGCCGCTCAATAAGGACTGCAACCGCTACGTGCAGTTCACCGATGAGCGACACATCCCGGCCTGCGACCTGGGTCGTTTGTCGCTCGCGGTGTGGAAGACCAATCCGAGTAAGTTTGCGGAGTATGACGATTGGCTGTTCGCCCCCGAGGCTCCCCGCACCGCCGCCGAGGCCCGCGCGAAGGCCGAAGAACTGGTCGGCAAGGACGCGCTGAAGGCGATGTTCGACACCGGCTGGCCGCACGAGCAACTGCTCAAGACGGTGCAGGTGTACGATTATGCTGGGCAGGGCTATGTCCCGAAGGTGATGTTCAGCAACGTCCGCATCGAAGGGCCGATCGCGGAGAAGCAGTTTTACGACCTACTCGAGAACGAAACCGAGTTGAAGTTGAAGCCGATCGCCAAGTGACGGCGGTCGTACTCCCCTCCCTCTGAGGGAGGGGCAAAGGGAGGGTCGCGCCACGCAGTTGAGTCCTTACGCAGAATGATCAGAGCGTGACGAGTAAGCGAGCGGATACCAAGCGGCGCCCGTATCGCTGTTTCAACCGCGAAGCGGTGGCATCACCGTAGCCACGGGCGTAAGCCCGTGGTGAAGGTCGAAGGAATCATCCGAAGCCCCGAAGGGGCGGCACTCCGCGTGGGCACTGGTGTCGCCCCTTCGGGGCTCATGGCCTTGGCTCGCACGAACCCCCGGCTTACGCCGGGGGCTACCTTGTGCCACCGCTTCGCGGTTAAGACCGATCGCGTCAACCTTCCATTCTGCATCGAGAGGACGACAAGAAGAGCCGCACTATTCTCGCTGTCACTTCCACGGCAAATGATCGAGGCTCACATTGCCGCCGCTGAGGATGACGCCGATGCGCTCGGCTCCCGGCATCGATTTGAACTCGTCGCCGAGCACGGCGGCGACCACCACGGCCGAGCTCGGCTCGATCATCAATTTGGCCCGCTCCCAAATCAGGCGCATCGCCGCGATGATCTGCGGCTCCGTCACGGTGAAGATGCGTTCGACCAGGTCGCGCACGACGGGCCAGGTGCGTTCGCCGAGGCTTGTGAGCAGGCCATCCGCGATCGTCTTCGGCGCGAGTTGGGGCACGAACGCGCCGCCGGCTTTCGAGCGGGCGGCATCGTCGGCGCCGAGCGGCTCTCCGGCAAAGACGCGGATCGGGGTGGACCACCCATGAGCCGCGAGCGCCGTGCCGCTGAGCAGCCCGCCGCCGCCGACCGGTGCCATGATCGCATCGAGTTCTGGCACATCCTCAAGCAATTCGAGCGCGGCGGTGCCCTGACCGGCGATGATGTCGGCGTTGTCGTAAGGATGAATGAGCGTGGCCCCGGTCTTTCGCTGCACCTCGGCGGCGGTCCCCTCACGGGCCTCGGTGCTCGGCTCACACTCGTAAACGGTCGCCCCGTAGCCGCGCACCGCCTCGCGCTTTACAGCCGCCGCCGTGCGCGGCATCACGATGTGGGCGGCGATCCCGCGTAGCCGCGCCGCCAGCGCCAAGGCCTGGGCATGGTTGCCGGAGCTGTGGGTGACCACGCCGCGGGCCGCCTCTTCTTCCCCGAGTTTCATCACGGCGTTGCAGGCCCCGCGGAACTTGAACGCCCCGACTTTTTGGTACTGCTCGCACTTGAAGAACAGCTTGCGGCCGGCCAGCGCGTTGAGCGTCGAGCAGGTCGCCACCGGCGTGCGGTGGGCGTACGGCGCGATCCGCCGGGCGGCGGCGCGGATGTCGGTGAGGTCGGCGGCGTAGGAGGTCATCGTGCTTTCAAGCGGGCGTCGCGGGCAACCGGTGCTGATTGAACGCGTCGGGCAAAAGGGTGATCAGGTCGCGGGCAGTCAGCCCGCTGGTGCCGTGCAGATTCGCCCACATGTCGGCGGCGAGGCCATGCAAATAAACGGCGAGCACGGCGGCGTCGAAGGGCGGCACGCGCTGGGCGAGGAGCGCGGCGGTGAGGCCGGTGAGCACGTCGCCGGGGCCGGCGGTGGCCAGTGCGGGGTTGCCAGTGGTGTTGATGTAGCTGCGCCGCCCATCGGTCACGACCGTGCGCTGCCCCTTGAGCACGACGATGGCGTTCATCGCCGCGGCGAGGGCGGCGGCGGCGGCGGGGCGCGTGGCGGGGTCAGTCGGGCCGGCGTTGATCTTCAGTGCATCGGCAAGGCGGCGGAACTCGCCGGGGTGCGGCGTCAGGATCAGCGGCAGCTTCGCCCGCATCGGCTTGTTCATCGCCAGCAGGGCGGCGAGTGCGTTCAGTCCATCCGCGTCGAGCACGACTTTTCGCTTGCCCAGCAGGAGTGCTTCGACGAGCGCCGTTGCGTCGTCGCTCTGGCCAAGGCCGGGTCCCACGGCGAGGATCGCCTCGCGCTGCGGGTCGGCCCGGTCGAACTGGTGCAGTGTTGTCGGCAGGTCGTCGCCGATGATGATGCCGGTCGCGCTGGGCTCGATGGTCAGCGCGGCGGTCAAGACGCCGGCGGGCGATGCAATCTTCACCAGCCCCGCGCCGCTGCGCAGCGCGGCCGCGGCGGTGAGCGCGGGAGCGCCGATCATCGTGGTCGAGCCGCCGACGACGATGACGGTGCCGAAGGTGCCTTTGTGGGCGTCGTGCGGTCGCGGTGGACAAGCGGGCACAAGAGTGACAGTCGAGAGGTTGGACATGATTGATGAGGTTTGATGCCACTGGCGTGATGCCATCGGCGTGATGCCACTGGCAGTCCTCTGCCAGTGCCTCGACCGACGAGGTGCCGTCGATCATAAACACGGGCAGCGGATTGCCAGGGGCATCAGTGTTGATCAAAACACGGGCAGCGGGCTGCCAGTGCCATCAAGCCTTGTGGGTTCCTCACTTCGTCTCCACCACCTTGATTTCCAGCTTGCCGATCACCGGCACGAGCTTCACCATGTCGTTGTTGAGCGAACCATCGCTCATCGCGCTGACGCCGAGGGTGATGTGGGCGGCGTCGAAGCCGGGTTCGGCAAGCGTGGCGTCGAAATCGACCCAGTAACCGCCGGCACCCTTTTCGTCTTTGATCCAGGCCTGTGACCACATGTGATAGCCGAAGATGTTTTTCTTCCCGGTGAACTCGTCGACGTAAATCAGCCCGCTCACGGTCCGGCTGGGAATACCCGCGGCGCGGAACATCGCCGCCAGCAGCACGCCGTGCTCGGTGCAGTCACCCTGCTTGGTGCGGGCCACTTCACTGGCGTACGCGAAGCCGACGGAGAGGTCCTTCTTGCGGATATAGCCGTGGACGAACTTCCGCAGGGCCTCGGCCTTCTCGCGGTCGGTCGCCTTCTCTGATTTTGCGAGCGCCTCCGTCACGAGCTCCTTGATCTTCGGGTCATCGCTGTTGAGCACGGCATTGGCCTCGCGGTGCTCCTTCTTCGGCAGGTCATCGCCCGGCGCAACCGGTTCGGAAAGATCGACGATCACCTTCGCCGTCCGCTCATCGCCCCAGACCACGCGCTGATACCCCGTCTTGGGCACGCTCGGCGCCGCCGCATTCTTCGCATCACCTTCCGCCGGCGCCGCGAACTTCAACTCGTACACCGCCCGCTTGATGTTGCGGGCGTTCTTGATCGGCGTCTTCATCTCGATCAGCGTGCTCGCCAGCACCTCCGGCGGGTCGACCTGCGCCTGCGCCAGGTCCTTGTCCGCCAGCAGCACGGTCATCGCGAAGCCGGGGATCGGCGTCATCGTCATCTTCACCATCCGCCCGCCCTCGGCGAGGTACTGCCTCGTCACCACGCCCGGCAGGTTCGACATCGTCGTGTCCACCGCGAGGGCCGGCACCACCTTGCCCAGCACCTCGACGTCTTCCTTGCCCTTCACCGTCATCTCGATTTTCAATGGCTTGAGGTCGGCCGACGGCTCCAGCGTCGCGAACGCAATCTTCGTCGCGTTCTTCTTGAGCTGCTCGGTGACGTACCTGCCCGCCGCCGCCGGGGGCATCCACGCCTCCTTCGGCAGCGGCTGCGTCGAACGCGTCACCTGCGTACCTTGCTGAGTCTCGACCGCGATGCCGTCGGCGTTGAACGTCACTCGCTGCACGACTTTCATCTTCCCCATCGTGGTGGTCGTCACGGCCCGCAGCGGCTTGCCGTCGGCGGTCTCGACGAACTCCGTCGCGACTTCGATGGTGATGGCGGTGGGGCCGCGCTTGAGTGAAATACGGCTGTCGGTCCGGCTGGTGAGCTCGCGTTTGTCGGCCGACTCCAGCGTGCTCTCGTGCAGCCAGCCGGACGGCTTGCCGCCCACCTGCATCACGTACCAACGCTCCTCGACGGTGCGTGCGGCCTCGGCGACGGCGAGGGTGTTAAGAAGCGACGTGAAAATGACGGCGAGCACCAGGAGCAGGTGACGGCGGATGTGTGTCATGCGATAATAGTAACCGGGCGGCGCGTCCGGGCATGAAACCGGCGGAGTCGCCGCGACAATGAGATGCGGAGGCAGGAGGCGGCAGCTTCAAGGGCGGGTGGCGGGCGCGACCATTGGGGGGTGGTGCTCGCAGGGCTCGGTGATGTGATCCCGCAGGTATGGAGACCCCCATGTGGCGAAGCAGATGGACGTGTGTGTTGATCCTTTCTTTGCTGGTCGGCTCCGGCGGCACGGCCGGGGCGGTCGCCGTCAATGAAAAGACGCCAAAGCAGGTATTCGAGGAGCGGTATGGCCCGCAGCACCGCCGCACCGTCGCGACGCGGACCACCGAGGACGACCTGGCGCTGGCGGTGGAGCTGATCGCGGCCGCCAAGGGCGTGACGGACAATGCGTCTCTGCTGGCGGAGTTCTGCGAGAGCGCCTTCATTCTCGCGATGCGCGACCCGTCGGGGTATGACGCGGCCGACGAAGCGGTCGAGCTGATCGCGGCCCACGCCCCGGAACGGGCCGCCGCCGCCCGCGAGCGATTGATCACTTTCCTTCGCCGGGGCATCGCGACCACGAAGGGTGCCGAGCAGGCCGCCGTCGCCCGGCGGCTCGTTCTCTACATGACAAGGCTGGGCGATTCGCGGGTCGCCGCCAGCGACTTCGGCGGCGCGGCCAAGCTCTATCAGCAGGCCATCAAGGCCGCGGACGACGCGAAGATCACGGACATCGAACCGCTGAAGGCCAAGTTCGACGCCGCCGCCGGCCGCGAGAAGGTCGAGCTGCGCATCGAGGCCGCCAACGTGAAGCTCGCGACGGACCCGGCCAATGCGATGGCCAATGCCGAGCTGATGCAGGTCTACCTGATCGAACTCGATAACCTCGAGCAGGCCCAGCGCTACGCCAAGCACGGCGGCAACGAGACGGCGAAGAAACTGCTGCCGCTGGCCGCCGGACCGATGGACGCCCTTACTGCTCCGCAGGCGCTTGAGATCGGCGAGTGGTTCGAGGCCATGATCGCCGACGCACCGGCCCACGCGAAGCTGGCTCTGATTGCGAGAGCGCGGTCGTTCTACGATCAGTTTCTGCTCATGCCTTCGACGGAGAAGCTGCTCCAGGTGAAGGTGTCGCTCGCGGTATCCCGGCTGCGCGACGCGTTCGCGAAAGCCAACCCGGAGGCGGCGAAGTCAGTGGCCCCCGTGGACCCGCAGGGATGGGTCGACCTCTTGGCCGCCGTGGAGCCCGTTCGCTATCGGCTCGCCGGCAAATGGCGCAAGAGCGACCTCGGGCTCTTCGTGAAGGCGGCCGAAGGACAGAACGCCCGCCTCACCCTGCCCGCCGCGCCGCGCGACAGCTACGAGCTTTCGGTCAACTTTACCCGCACACTCGGCGAAGGCTCCGTCAGCGTCGTCCTTCCCGTCGGCGACCGCAGCGCCCGGCTTCTCCTCGGCGGCTTCGGCGGCAAGGCGGGCGGCCTCTATTCGCTCACCGCTGAGACCGTCGAACCGGACACCGGCATCCGCCGCAACGCCACCACGGTGGCCTCCGCTCTCGCCCACGACACGCAATACACGCTGACGATTCGCACCCTGCTCAAGGACAAAAGCGCCACGATCACCGTTGACCTTAATGGTGAGCGTTTTCTCGAGTGGACCGGTCCGCGCAGCGATCTGCAGGTCGATTCAAGCTGGTCGTTGCACGAGCCGGCGGCGATCGGCCTCGGCGCCACCGGCGCGGAGGTTCTCTTCCATTCCGCCAAATTGAAGTCGCTGCGCGGCGATGCCATGATGATTCCGAAGCCGACCACGCTCAGCGAACGCGGTGTGGTGACGCCCGCCGACGGCTGGATCGACGCCTTGGAGATCTGGGACCCGGCGAAGGATTCGTACGACGGCGACTGGGCCCGCGAGCTCGACGCCGCCGTCGTCGACCGGATCAACAAGCGCTCGCAGCAGCCGCGCACGCGGGTCCCCGTCAATCCCGAGGGCGATTACACCCTGCGGACGCGGTTCACCTGCACCGACAACCGCCGCGGCGGCGGGCCGGCGATCTACCTGCCGCTGAAGGACACCGGCGTGGTGCTCACGCTCGGCGCCGGCCAGGGCAACAACCTCGCGGGCCTGTCGAATGTCGATGGCAAGGACGCCGCGGGCAACGACTCCACCGTGAAGTGCCCGGTCTTCGAGGTCGGCAAGAGCCACACCATGGAGACCCGCGTCCGCATCAAGGACGACCATGCCCATATCGAAGCCGACCTCGACGGCGAAAAGCTCCTGCGCTGGTCCGGCCCGCGCGCCTCGCTGGCGCTGCCGGCAACCTGGACCTTCGGCAGCGGCAAGTCGCCCGCCATCGCCATGCACAGCGCCGAGTTCAGCTACGAGTCCGTCGAGTTCCGCGCCGACAGCGAGCAGGCCCCGCTCGTCCGACAGCCGCCGAGGAAGCTGGTGGTCGACACCACGCCGATCGACCTGCTCAAGCGCATCGATGTCCGCAAGCACGCGGACTCCGGCACATGGTCGATCGATTCCGGCAAGCTGACCGGCACCGCCTTCGGCCAGCGCGCCCCCGGCCGGTATGATTATGCCACGCTCGCGCTGCCGGCCGCGCCGAAAGGGAATTACGAGCTGAAAGTGAAGCTCGCACGCTCCGGCGGCAGGCCCATCATCAACCTGTATCTCCCCTTCGCCGGCACCGGCGTCGTCCTGGAGATCGGCGCCAACGACGGCAAGACCAGCTCGCTCTCCGTCCCCTCTGCCTACATCAAGCCCGGTGATGGCAACGTCATCGGCAGCGGCGATGTCCGCTTCATCAACAACTCCGTTTACTCAATCCACGCCAAGGTGCAGACCGTCGGCGAGGACGCCATCATCAGCGTCGAACTCGACGGCAAGCCATACCTCAACTGGAAAGGCTCGCCCTCCATCCTGCGCGGAGGCTCGAACATCCTGCCCGCGACGTTCAACACGTCGGCGCTGGGCATCGTCATCGCCAACCCCGTCGTCCGCTCCAGCGCCACCTTCGCCGAGATCGAACTGAAGATGACCTCCGGCACGCCGGGCTTGTCCAATTGAAGCATCGATAGCATCGCTCCATCGGCGACTCCCCCGGCCCGCGCTGGCTGCCGACAAGCGTCACGCCCGATCTGTTGACGCCATCCGCCGCCCCCGCTAATCTTCCACCGGGTTCTGGACGATTCACTCGTTCGAGACCTTTCTCGTTCGCCACCTTAGCTCAGCGGTAGAGCAATGCTTTCGTAAAGCATAGGTCGTGGGTTCAAGTCCCACAGGTGGCTTTTTTCGATTACGGGCGCAGTGTCCCGCATATCTTCGCAATTATCCGGCAACTCAATCGGTTCATATTTTTCGATGAGTGGTTGTTCGTAACATATGTCGCGAACCTCACTTGCAGTCAATCGCATTCAACTGTAGCGCTCCTCCCTCATTATTTTTCGCTATTTTGGCAATCCCGCGCAAGATCGTCGCGCGGATGGGCAATCGCCAATGAGACATGTTGCGGAAAGTTCCGGCCAGTGCATCGGACAGGAACTTTCCGGGATCCGTAAGAATCGTCGCAAGCCCATTCGGTCGTGCGCCGCGCGTGACGCTGGTGCGACGGTAGACTTTTGACGGTCTCACGTGACAGCCATGTCGGCGCTGATTCCAGGAGGGCCATTCATGCCGCAACCGATCGTTCAGGATGAAGGTGCGTTTCCCAACACGCGGTGGTCGCTGGTCGCTCGCGGCCGGGTCGCGCTCGAGGAGCTCTATCGCACGTATTACCCCGCGCTCAAGGCTCACCTCACGCGGGTGAAGCGGTTGGAGCCGGATCATGCCGACGAGTTGATCCAGGGCTTCATCGCCAGCCAGGTGCTGGAGAAGGAGTTCTTCGAGCGCGCCGATCGTGCCTTGGGGAAGTTCCGCACCTACCTGCTCACGGCCCTCGACCGCTACCGGCTCAAGCAGTATCGCGACAGTCGGGCGCAGAAGCGGAGCCCGCGCGACGGGAAACTGATGGGCGTGGAAGATGCCGGCGACCTGGCCGCTTTGGAGGAGTCGTTCAAGGATGTTTTCGACGTCGAATGGGCCCGTCAGACGCTCGACGAAGCGGTGCGATTGATGCGGAAAGAAACCGAGCGTGGCCGGCGCAGCGACGTCTGGCAGGTCTTCGAGCGCCGGCTGCTGGAGCCGCTGCTCCGCGGCGTCGAGCCGCCCAGCTACGACGACCTGGTCCGGGACCTGAACCTCGAATCACCGACGCAGGCCATGAACCTGCTGGTCACCGCGAAGCGATCCTTCGGCCGGGCTGTGCGGGAGGTCCTTTCCCGCTACGCCGCCCCCGGCGAGGAGGTCGAATCGGAGCTGACCGACCTGATCAATACTCTGGCCAAGTCACCCAGCGTCACGTCCGCCGACGCAGACTGAGAACCACCATGCAAGACAACGACATATCCAGCGCCGATTCCGAAACCCTTGCCGCCGCATTGGACATGGCGAGGACCAACACGTTCATATGGACGCCAGAGGAACTGTCGCAGGTCTGGCGGCATCTGCTGCGATCGTCCATCCGCGTCACCATGTCGAGCCGGCCGCAACTGCTGGAGAGCGACGGGAAGCCGATTCCCGGAGCCGATGTTGCCTTGGAGGTGCTGCTTGGCGCACCGGCGCCGTCGTCGGCGCTGCTCGCGGCGGTCAAGGAGTTCGCCAAGCCTGCCGAAGCGCGGGGAGAGGAAACGCTCCCGCTGGAGATTGCCCGCGCTTTGTATCTCGCCGTAATCGCCTGCGCCAAGGTTCGCAGCGGGCTGGCCATCAGTTCGCTCTCTCCTGAAAAGCTGGGTCGCGGCATGAAGTGGATGCTCCAGCAAACCTGGCTCGACCCGGCGACGATCCAACTGGCCGAGCGTGCCGCTTCCGCCCAGGCGGAGTAGGTCCGCCGCATGATTCCAATCGCAGCGACGACCGGCGGACCCACCTGGTTCGCCGGTTTTGTTTTGCTTCGGGTTTGCCATCCTTCTTTCTCCCGAGCGCAGGATGCACCCTCGGTTGGGCAATCCTCTGGCGACAGGCGGTTTCAAGTGAAGCCGCCAAAGCACAAAAACCAGCGCTGGAAAGGAAATCCGATGACCCGTTTCACCACCATCGTCGCGACGCTCGCCTTCCTGTTCATCGTTGAGCTCGCCAGCGCCGGCCGGCTCCAGGGCCCCAGCACGACGGCCACCTCCGTTAACGCTCGCAGCCAGGACTCATACAACGTCATCTTCCGCGCCAACCAGAAGGCGATCATCGCGGTGGAAGGCGACGGCGACACCGACCTCGACCTCTACGTGTACGACGAGAACGGCAACCTCGTCGCCTCCGACGCCGACAACACTGACTTCTGCGTCGTGGAGTTCCAGCCTCGCTGGACCGGCACGTTCACCATCCTCGTGAAGAACCGCGGCACGGTCTATAACCGGTACACGATCATCACGAATTGAGACATCGATGCCCCGCTTGCGACGCGGACTTGAGCAGCGGCGTCGCAAGCGGGGTTTCCTTTGGGAGCCGGCGCACCGGGGGTGCGCCGGCTCCTTTTTTGTTTTGTCGATGATCGATGTCGTCGCAGCGCAGTTCAGAAGGGGATGACGATCGAGATTGAAAGAAGGTGGAAGTTGCCGTATTCGGGGCGGACCTCGGGGGCGGCGTTGTACTGGTAGCCAATTTCGATGGGGACCCCGCGGATGCCCAGGAAGCTGGCCCCCGCGCTGAAGGAAACCTGTTCGACGGTGTCCACGGTGGCGCCGAAGCGGGCATGGAAGATTTTGCTTGGCTTCAGTTCGACGCCGAATGAAAACCGCCCGATGTCCGCGGAGCCCGCGCGGTTGCTCTCGGCGTAGCCGTAATGGAGGTCGGCATAGAGGCCGACGGCGTTACTCATGGCATAGCCGAGGCCGCCGCGAACGGACCAGACGCGGACGTCGTCGTCCGTGGTAACTGACACAAGCCCGGCGGGGATCGGTGGATTCGACAGATTGCGCAGTTTGGTTTCGGCCCCGCCCCATCCCGCGCCGATGGAGACTCCGGCCGTCCACTGATCGTCCAGAGACAGCATGACGCCAAATGCAAAGGTGGCTTCAACGAGGTCGGTTTCCTGACTCGTTGGCTGCGGCCCGAGCAGTCCCAACGGCAATGTGCTCTGCTCTGTGATGACGGCGTCGGTAACCCGCAGTTGTCCACCCAAGGAAACACGATCGTTGATTTTCTTGCTGTAGCCCAGGAAAAACTCGTTGGAACGAAGCTCGTTGTCGAAGCCGTCGCGCACGTCCTGGTTGATTGTGTCGGTGCGGGCATAAGCCAGCGACCAGGTGCCCGCCTCGGGCACCTGAATGTTGATGGTGAACGCCGTGGCGAGAAGCCAATGGTTTGTGTCGGACCAAGCGTTGACGTTGGTCAAAGTCGCGGTGACATGGGTCTGCGGGTGCGCCACCCAGTCGTCACCGGCGGGGTTCACCGACGATCCATCCGGGAACGCCATCGACGCCTGCCGGCCGAGCGTCGAGGCATAGTTACTTTGCCGATCGAGCGCCAGCGCGAAACGGAAAAGATACGGCTCGTCGTAGAAGCCGCCGGCCAGGACGCCCGGGACCATGGTTGAAAGAACCAGAAACGGGACGAGAAATGACGACTTGCGCATGGATAACTCCGGATTGACGGTGACGGGTCGCTCGATGATTGCCTGCCCCACGACTTCAAGATTGCCAAATGCGGGTCGGAATATGCATCACCCGATGCGCGACGAGCCCAACGATGTGGACATCACGCTGGTCCCTTCCGCCAGATTGCCGGATTCAGCCATTTTCCGCTGCCACGCGATCAACTCTCGATTCGATCGGAAAGCGAACGCCCCGATGACATGGACGAACAGGGCGGTCGACGAAAAGATGGTGATGAAAAACCAGATGGTCTTGCGCTCATGGTCGTGCTGGTGAATGCCTTCGACCGGGTAGAGCTCGGGATATAAGAACAAAGTCCAACTGATCAGTGTGACGGGCAGGTTCATGCACAACGTGATGACCAGCGCCCAGAAGCGATGCTTGATGATCATGCGGCCGAGCATCAGGTAGGGGAGATCGACTGTGAGGATGAACAGGCTCATCAACGTAAGGACAGCGGGCAAGCTCTGCCGGCCGAGATTACTGGGGTTGATGAGCGATGAGATGATAACGCTCATGATCAGGACGAGATGCAGCGAGGTGAAGAACATGCCCGCCCCGATCGAGAAGTAACCGACGTCCCTGATCCGCTGCGGATGCCTGCACCAATTCCCGATGTGCGATCCACGGGATTCCACCATTTCGGTATCACCTTCGAGAAACCGACGCAGCGCCTGCGCCATGGCCGCGGCGCTCGGGTAACGCTGCGTCGGCTCCTTCTTCAGAGCCTTCATCGCAATCCCCTCCAGTGCGGGCGGAACGGAACGCTTCATCTTCGATGGCGGCGGGGGGTCGTCGTGCAGGATTGCGTCGATGACGGCGGAGACGGTGCCGCGGAACGGACGTTCACCGACGAGCAGTTCGTACAGAATGGTGCCCAGCGTGAAGATGTCGGTGCGTGGCGTAATGTGCTTGCCGTGCATCCCCGCCGCCTGTTCCGGCGCCATGTAAGGGACGGTACCCGCCAGGCTGCCGTCGGCAGAGGCGAAGCTCCGGTTCTCATCGAATACATTGATCGCGAGACCAAAGTCGAGGACGTGGGGTTGGCCAGACTTGTCGACGAGGATGTTCGACGGCTTGAGGTCCCGGTGGATGATTCCGTGTTCATGAGCGTGCTGGATGGCCCCGCAGATCTTGAGCATCACGAGTGCGATGTCGTAATAAGTCCGCTGTCCCTTCAGCACATATTCGCGGAGGTTCTCGCCCGCGACCAGCTTCATTGAATAAAAGTACGGCTCCCTCAACGCCTGGCCGCCGAACACCTGCGCGATGCAGGGGTGGTCGAGCTTCGCAGCCGTCTCGAGCTCCTTGCGGAATCTGGAGCGAGAGTCGGGCGATTGCATGAATGACGAGCCGATGAGCTTGATCGCGACATCGCGATTGGTGCTGCGCTGACGGGCACGCCAGACGACGCCCATGCCGCCCCGTCCAAGCTCGTCCAGCAGGTCGTAATCCTCAAAGCGCGGCAGCGTCGGCGACGATTGCGGCAAGTTCTGATTGGAGAAAACCGTATTCCCGGTGCCGCTGTCGGCAGCGGGTGGCGGCGGCTGTACCAAGGTATTGGTGTTGTCGTTGCCTGACGCCGCCTTGTGCCTTCGCCGCAGACGCCGCTCCGCATCGAGCAGCGCGGCCGGCACGCCGCTTTCGGCGGCAAGTTCCGGAAACTGCTCCACATATCTGGCCACCGGGGCTTGTTCCTGCATGCTCCAACGATGGTCGAGGTCGATCACCACCAATTCGACGAGGAGGTGAAAGCGGCCGGCTGGCGCGACGCCGGTCAGGAATTGTTCGATGTCCGGGCCACGATCGTTCTTCCAGGCAGCCTCAAAGGCGACCAGCCTCTGCTCGACGGCGTCATCGGATGGCGGGAGCGATTGGGACATGAGCCTGGCGCCGGAAGGGTGCTTCGACCTATTGCAACAACCTTGCGGTGGGGTGTCAATGAGAATTGGCGCCCCTGTGCGGCCGAGGGCGGGGCGGTGATGAACTAAACCCCGGACGAATAGTTGGCATTTTTTTCATTTCCTTCAAGCGGATGCAACGCCGGTCGCCAAGACGCGAGGACATGTCATCTCCCGGTGACTCCGGCGGCAAGATGGAAACTTATTGCGAATCGCATCGGGCCGCGCAGGACCACGGGACCACCTGGCAATCCATTGGCAACGAACGGAGGCGTCCCATGTTGCAAGCCACCCCAGACACCATCACCTGCCGCAGCCACCTGCTCGATTACCGCGAGGCCGCGGCGGTGGCGACGGAGCTGAAGGCCGCCGATCGGGACGCCGTGGTGTGCCTCGACCTGTCCGCCGTCGAGCACGCCACCACGGCCGCCTTCGCGGTGCTGATCGACCTGAGGGCCCAGCTCCGCCGGGCGGGCCGGGACCTGGTGCTGTACGGCATGCGGGCCAGGACCGCCGGGCTGCACGCCCTGCTCCGGCTTCAGGGGGTCCTGCCCACCACTTAACCGGCTCAACCGTGACTCCACTCGCCTCGACCTTTCACATCCAGCTCAACCCCTTCCAAGGAATCGACCCATGAACCTCACCCCACGCAACCGTCGCCGGATCCACCCCCTCGACCGCGGTGTCGTCCCCGCCTGGCAGGGGCTCGATCACTTGGAGCAGCGGACGCTGCAAAGCGCCTCGCCGATGGATATCGCGGGGGCACTCGACCTGTCTGCGGGCACGTCGGTCATCTATACCGGCGACAACGCCGCGGTGGTTCGGCGCTCCTCGTTCTTCGGCTCCGGCCTGCTCGACCTGCCCACCGGCAAGGACAGCGACTTCCTCATGCTCAGCACCGGTAAGGCTTCGGAGATCGACACCATCGCCAACCTCGACGGCAGCCAGGGCACGGACCTGGGCTCCTACGGCGAGGGCGGCGACACCGCCACCATCTCCTTCCAACTCGCGGTGCCCGAGATCGCCCGCAAGCTCAAGTTTGATTTCGTCTTCCTCTCCGAGGAGTTTCCCGAGTTCGTCGGCAGCATCTACAACGACTTCTTTACCGCCCAGATCGACGGCGTCAACGTCGCCCTCGACCAGATGGGCAACTTTGTGAACATCAACAACGTCTACTTCGGCGGCGGCGAGTCCACGGCCGGCACCTTCTTCGACGGCCGCACCTCGCTGCTCACCGGGTCGTATACCGTGCCCGAAGGCCAGGACACGATCACCGTCGAGCTCGCCATCGGCGACGTCGGCGACGGCGTCTACGACTCCGCGGTGCTGCTCGACAACTTCCGCTTCGAGGCGTCGCAGGTGGTCTACCTCGACTTCGACGGCCAGAACGTGGGCAACCACTTCGGCTGGGGCACCTCGATGACGATGGACCCGTTCAGCGCGGTGGACTTGGGGATGTCTGCCGGCCAGACGGTGGCAATGATCAGCGAGATCGTCATGGGCATTACCGACAAGTACGCGGGCTACGACATTTCGTTTGTCACGACTCCGCCCTCCACCGGTGAGTATGCCACGGTCGTTATCGGTGGCAGCAACGACGATCCGATGTCAGTCAATCCGTTTCTGAATCCCATTCTCGCGTTCCAACTCGGGACGAGCACGACGTTTCTCGACTACTTCAGGCTCAATCCGAAGTACAAGAATAGCCGGCTCAATGGCCAAGCGGAAAAGATCGACATCGGCAACAAGGATTTGTCCGACTTGGCAGTCGTGTTTTCCGGGGAATTCGACAAGTATGAGGATAAATCGCTGAATACTCAGCAATTGATCGTCACACTCGCGCATGAAATCGCTCACAACCTGGGTTTACGGCACGTCGCCGCGGGTCCCTACGAAGTCATGTCCCTGAACACGGAAACGCAAACAAAGTCTCCGTTCGCCTACTTCGATGACGAGCTCTATCCGCTCGCCGAAAATTGGTCCGACGCCACGCACCAGAATTCGCACCAGTACTTGAACAGCGTGCTCGGCGGCTTCGGCGCGTCCAGCAGCCTCGACCAGTCGGTGAACCCGAAGGCGGCGCAGGACTATGTCACGCTGACCCTGCCGGGCACGACCAAGCTGTACGACGTGACCGTTGTGATCATGGGCGACGACGCGGAGGACGGATCAAGCATGTTCCAGGTGCCGCAGCTTCAGGGGGCGCTTCAATTGCCCGTGCTCTCGGCCCAAGGCATGAAAATGATGTTCTTCGGCGCCTCCAAGGCCGGCGGCCCGATCGACACCTACAGCGGCGTGCCGACGAAGGGGAATCTCGAGCTGGCGGACCTGATGCAGCCGGTGTTTGATGACGCGGGCAACGTGACCTCCTCGCTGCCGCTCGCCAAGGGCGCGCCCGGGAAGATCAAATCCGCCGGCGCCGCCACCATGGTCGAGAGCCAGCTCGGCGATGTCACCTGGCTGGCCAAGGGCACGGGCACCTTCACCGATCAGGACGGCGACATCTACACCGTCAAGCTCACCGGCGGCGGCTCCGTAGCCGTGCAGATCGACGATGCGGACGGCGACGGCCGCGGCGCCATCGGCTTCATCGCCACCGAGAATACCACCGCCAAGTCGGCCCTCTCCATCACCGTCAAGAAGGCCAAGACCGGCGACGGCATCGTCACCATCAACGCCATCGCTGGCGGCGAACTCAAGTCCATCACCGCCAAGGCGAGCGACATCACCGGCATGGGCCTCGACCTCTCCGGCCACCTCGGCACACTGACCGTCCGCGACATCCTCGACGGCGCCGACGTGATGCTCGGCGGCGATTCCACCAAGAAGACCACCGTCACGGTCCGCCAGATCGGCGACGGCACCGAGATGAACATGGGCAGCGTGCTCACCAAGCTCACCGCCGCCAAGATCGGCGACAGCGAGATCACCGCCCCCAGCGCCGGCACGATCTCCGTCACCGGCGACAAGAAGGCCGGCCTCCAGGGCGACCTCGCCGCGACGATCAACCTGACCGATGACGCCGTCGCCTACTCGCTCAACTCGCTGGTGGTCTCCCACCACATGATGGACGCCGACATCTTCGCCGTCGGCAGCATCAAGACCGTCACCACCGGTGTCATGTTCGACAGCAACGTGTTCGCCGGCGTGGAACCCGGCGTCACCAGCCTGCCCGACAGCGAGTTCGCGTTCATCAATATCGACGCGTCGATCAACACGCTCACCATCAAGGGCCTCAAGGACGAGCCGTACTGGTACCGCAACAGCAACATCGCCGCGTGGACGATCAACAAGATCAGCGGCGGGTACGTCGACAGTTACAACGGCGGGACGCCGTTCGGCGTCGCGGCCCACGTGATCAAGTCCGCCAGCTACGTCGATGAGACCGGCAAGTATTCCGCCAAGGACGTGCAAACGATCGAGGAGTTGCTCTCCCTCGACGACGCCATCGTGCGGTTCTTCTAGAGCAGAACGAGAGTGATCGTCGCGGGTGGTGTCGGTGCCACGGGTCGGCTTGGCGACCCGTGCTCTGGGGGGCCAGCCTCACGGGTCGCCGAGCCGACCCGTGGCACCCGTCACGAATGCCTCGCGTCTGCTCATAACTTAAGTGGACGATGCAACAACTCAATGAACATCCCGCCGGGCAGCGACCTGATCAGTCGCTGCCGGGCGGCGTTTCGTCCGGGTGCAATCGAAAGGCAAGACCGCAGGCCGATCACTTCTCCCGGATGCAGAACAGGTGCTTCTCACCACGAATCAAGAGCAGGTTCGCCACCGGCACCGGCGAAGCAATCACCCGCTCTTTCATGTCGTTCTCGGAGATCAGCTCCAAGCCGTCCTTGACGGCCGCGACGAAGATCACGCCGTCCTCCCGCGTCGCGTACAGCTTCCCATCAGCGACGACCGGCGAAGCGTAGTAGCTCGCCGCTCCCTTGGGCAGGTCGCCTTTCCAAAGCGTAGTGCCCGACTTCGCCTCGATGCACACCACCTGCCCGCGATCGGTCAGCACGTACACCTTGCCGTCCTTCGCCGCCGGTGTCGGCACGAAGGCGCCGGTGTCGCTGCGCGTCCAAGGCCGGTGCGTCGCGGTCACGTCGCCTTCGCCGCCGAGCTTCACCGCCGTCAGGTGGCTGCCGCGGCCGTAGGGCACGATGACGAGATCGTCGATGATGACATGCGACGCCACCGCGACCCAGTTGCCTTTCTTCTGCGGATTAAACCCGGCGCAAGACCACACGATCTTCCCGTCGGTGGCATCGTGCGCGGTGACGCGCTCGGCACCCCACACCACGATCGCCTCCTTCTCGCCGTGCTTTACCACGATCGGCGTGGTGTAGCTGTGATCGCCCTCGACCGGGCACTCGTAGTTGCGCGACACCTTCCAGGCCAGCTCGCCGGTCGCCTGATCGAACGCCGCCAGATACGACTCGCCCTGGTGCATGACCGCCATCACCACGTGCGCCTTCGTGAGCACCGGCGACGTGCCGATGTCCCAATAGAGCGTGTCCTTGCCGAAGCGCTCCTGGAGGTTGGTCGACCAGAGCAGTTTGCCCGCGATGTCGAGGCCGGTGAGCGTGCCGCTCTTGAAGTAGGCGAACACGCGCTGCCCATCCGTCACCGGCGAGGGGTTGCTGCTCGACCCGTTGCGGTGCTTGCCGTCTTTGGCGGCCGCGATCGACGTGCGCCACTTCTCGGCGCCCGTCAGGTCGAAGGCGATGACGGCGTCCTTCCCCTCGGCCGGCGCCGTGATGAAAATGCGATCGTCCCACACGGCCGGCGTCGAGCAACCCTTGCCCGGGAGCTCGACCTTCCACAGCACGTTCTCTTCGTTCGTCCACTTCGACGGGTACGCGCCGCTGTCCGTGCTGCCCGCCGCCCGCGGCCCGCGCCACGATGGCCAGCGCGACAGCCGGGCATCAGCCGCATCCTTCGCGGCGGCAACGTCGACGAGCAGCAGGAGCAGACACGACGCGATGATGACATGGCGATTCATGGGCACCTCCATCCTCATCATACTGGCAGCGTGCTCAAGGCCGCCACAGCGAGGCCGGAGCATTTCAACGACCGGTCGTCGCGAGAAGTGATAGGCTGGGCAGACATGAACGCATACCGACAACACATCGCCTGCCTCGCACTCATCATCATCGCATCGCTCTCGGCGAACAGCGCTGCCGATGAGCCGCTCGCGGTTTCCGACCGCAACCTGAATCTCCGCAACAGCACGGCCAACAGCCCGCTGGTTTTCAAGTCCACGAAGCAGGGCCATGTCGCGTTCATCGGCGGGTCGATCACCGAGATGAACGGCTACCGTCCGATCATCAGCGCCGCGCTCCAGAAGCAGTTCCCCGAGACGAAGTTCACCTTCACCGATGCCGGCATCGCCTCGACCTGCTCGACGACTGCGGCCCATCGGCTTCCCGAAGATGTGTTCGCCAGGGGCAAGGTCGATCTCATTTTCGTGGAGTTCGCCGTCAACGATGATCAGGACGCCCAGCACGCGCGGCGGGAGGCGATCCGCGGGATGGAGGGCATCATCCGCCAGTGTCGCAGGCACAATCCGCGGATCGACATCGTGGTGACCATGTTCGTAAACGAGGGCATGCTCGACCTGTACGGCAAGGGCAAGACGCCGCTGTCGATCGAAGCGCACGAGACCGTCTGCGCTCATTACGACGTGTCGAGCGTGAACCTCGCGAAGGAAGTGTCGCAGCTCATCGGCGAGGGCAAGCTCACGTGGAAGGCGTACGGCGGCGTGCACCCCGGGCCGGTTGGCAACGCGCTCGCGGCGCGGATGTGCATGAAACTGCTTCTGCGTTTGTGGGAGAAGCTCGCCGAGTCGCCGGCCGATTACAAGGTGCCGGCGAAGCCTGTCGATGAAGGCAACTACGGCACCGGTCACTTCATCGACCCGAAGGAAGCGAAGCGCGGCGACGGCTGGACGTTCGATGTGCCGAACTGGAAGGCGATCCCCGGCTCTTTCCGCGACCGCTTCGGCGGCAAGCCGGTGCTCGTCTGCACGACGCCCGACGCCACCGCCACGCTTGCATTTGAGGGACAAGCTGTCGGCGTCTACGTGCTCGCCGGTCCCGACGCGGGCATCCTTGAAGCGAGCATCGACGGCGGCGCGTGGAGCAAGGTGAATCTGTTCCATCGCTTCAGCGGCGGCCTGCACTACCCGCGAACGGTGATGCTCGCGACCGACCTGAAGCCGGGGAAGCACACGCTTGCCATGCGTGTCAGCGCCGAGCACGCGCCGGCAAGCAAAGGCACCGCGGCACGCATCCTGAAGTTCGCGGTGAATTGAATCACGCGCGAACCGGATGCACGGTGCCACGGGTCGGCTTTGCGACCCGTGATGCCATCCGCAATCCGCACGGGTCGCCGAGCCGACCCGTGGCACCCGTTCGTTTCGGCTTTGCTCTTCTGATCAGTCTCGGTATCGAACCCTGTCCCTACGATCTACCATGCCACGCCCCTCTTCCTCCGACACCGTCTCCACCTCCGGCCTGCTGCTGCGGCTGGGCATCCCGCTCATCATCCTCGCGGCCATCGTCGGCGGCGCGATCTATGTGGTCGCGAAGATCTCCTCCGGCATCGTCCGTCCCGCCGGCGTCGCCAGCGACGAGACCCGATACATCGACGCCGAGTGGGTCCCCGATGCCGAGATGGGCAGCCTGCTGCCCGGGCGCTTCGAGTTCGACAGCGGTGACCGCGACGTGGTCGTCATCAGCCGGGTGATCGAGCGCACTCCCGTTGAGGCAGGCGAGATCGAGCGGCTGTGGCTGCAACTGCCGAAGGACTTCGAGGTCGGCAAACCCGTCGACCTGGCGATGATGCAGGCCGCCTCCGACCTGGGCTTCGATCGCGGCGTGTACCGCGAGGGCGTGTTTGCCGCCTACCCGCAAGTCACCGGCTCCGTGACGCTCCGGCAGAGGACCGATGACTTCCTGCTCGTCGAATTAAAAGGCGAGCTCAAGCCGCCGGCGGGGCCAACCTGGCCACTTGACGACGTTCACGTCGCCCACCGCGCCCCCGGTGGCCGGCACGCCCAGCGCAGCAACGGCAGCAAGCAGGCCGCCCCCGTCTTCGCCCTCGCCGCCCCCGCGCCGGTCGCCAACATCGTCGGCCAGTGGTTCGGCGAACTGGTCGACGATCAGGACCGAAGCCTTTTCGACGCCTACTACCAGTTCAACGCCGACGGCCGCTTCGCCCACAGCACCGGCCGCGCCGGCGGCAGCGGGGCGGGCTACTCGCCGGGGATGAAGTACGGCGTCTGGCGGCTGCAAGGCGACCGGCTCACCCTGCGGGTCGACATCTTCGTGTTCGACGAGCCGGAGAACAATGACCACATGGATTTGCTCAACGGTCAGCCGCTGCTCCTGCTGAAGGTCGTCCCGACGCCGGACGGATTTGTTTTCACCGGCGACCTGCGCGCCCCCGGCAGCCCGAACCTGAAGCTGAAGCGGTTGAAACCCGTCACGGTCCCTGACCTTTTCAAGCACCGCCCCAACCCGGATCGCAAGCCGGGGTTTTACGAGCTGCCGATGCCGGCGCCGGACGAAGTGGTGCCGCGCACGCGGTGAGGGTGCGCACGTGAGACGGTCGCAATGAAGGAAGGGTATTACGCCGACAACGCAGCGGTTCCCTTCCTTCATTGCGAGCCGTGACGCAACGCGTCGCGGCTCGCGCAAGAAAAAACCCTCGGCCGTTGGGCCGAGGGCTTCTGTGTTGATCTCAAGCGTTGCGGCTCAAGCCGCGCGGCGCCGGCGGGAGGCCAGCGCCGCCAGGCCGAGCATGCCGAGCATCGCGGTGGCGGGCTCGGGGATGAGGATGGTTTCGAGCGTGAGGGCATCGATCATCGGGTTGCGGTCCACGCCGGGGCCGCCGAGGTCGAGGTCGCCGCGCAGCACCAGGTTGAGCACGCTGTCGGTGGCGATGAACTCATAGGTGATCACCGCGCCGATGCCCTGGTTGTTGCCGCCCTGGAGGATGCCGGGGTTGAACTCGTCGGCGACCTGCAGGCCTTCGACGAAGACGTCCATGATGCGGTTGCAGCAGGCCTCATTGAACATGAGCTGAAGCTTGTACTTCTGCCCGGCCACCACGTCGAGGTTGATCGGCAACGTGCCGATGGCGTTGGGATCGTTGAGGTCGACGCTGTCGAACTTGACGAAGTCCATCACCTGCCGCAGGGCCAGGTCGTTGGCGGTGGGGACGGGGTCGCCGTAGGTCGGGGCGCCGAAGGGGGTCTCGGAGTTACCGCCGAAGAAGACGCCGGGCGTGGTGCGCGGGGTGAAGGTGGCGTCGCCGACCTGGTGGACGCCGCCGGTGGCGGCGTGGACGGCGTAGGCGAACTTGCCCTGGAGGTCGAGGCCTTCACCGGCATCGCCGCCGGTGAACGTGCCGATCGACACGTTGGTGGGCAACTGCTCGACGGTGAGGGCGTCGATCATCGGGTTGCGGTCGGGGAAGCCCAGGGCGCCGACGAGGGTGATGTTGGCGGTGGTGCTGGTGGCGACGAAGGTCTCGGTGATGACCGCGCCGACGCCCTGGTTGTTGCCGCCCTGGACGGTGCCGGGGACGAAGTTGTTGACGGTCGCGCCGTTGGGCAGGGTGACGTTCATGCCGCGGACGCAGCAGGCCTCGTTGAACATGAGCTGCACCTTGTAAGTCTCGCCAACGGTGAGGTTGGCGAGGCTGATGGGCACGGTGCCGACGTTGCTCGGGACGTTGAGGTCAACGCCGTCGAACTTGACGAAATCCATGGCGAGGCGGAGGTTCGAGTCATTGGTCGTCGGGGTGGCCCCGCCGTAGGTCGGGCTGCCGAACGCCGTCTCGGCATTACCGCCGATGAACACGCCCGGCTGGTTGCGGTCGAGGAACAGGGCGTCGCGGACCTGGTGTGAGCCGGCGGTCTGGGCGTGGACGGCGTAGACGATCTTGCCGTCGAGGTCCAGGCCATCGGCCCCGTCGCCGCCGGTGAACGTGCCGACGACGGGCACGGCGTGCAGCGTGGTGGTGGCGAAAGCGGCCGCCGCGAAGGCGACAGTAAACAACCCTCTCCATTGATGTGCGTGACGAGACATTTCGATTCTCCTTGGAAAGACGTGCGGGGTGCGAATGCGGCAGAATTGCCGATCAGACATTGAACAGCTTACCGCGCCAATGGGGAAAGACAAAGCGGAGATTGCGATTCGTCGGCGGTGGGTCGTGCGTCAGTCTGAATGGGGTGGCACGGGCAGGCCGCCGCTCGGGGCGGTTTGCCCGTGATGAAGCTCAAGGACGCTCGCCACGGGCAAACCGCGGCGGACCGCGGCCTGCCCGTGCCACCCGGCTTTCAGACTGACGCACCACCTGGCGGTGGAATGTGCCCCACGGGTTTCCGGGATCGTCGGCGTAGATCAAAGAGCGGATAAAGCGTCCATGGTTCGTCGATAACTCCAGCGGTGTGAGAGTGAAGGATCAGGATCATTTTCAATATCTGTTGACGGAGTATCTGCCAAGCCATTCAGGATGGAAATGGATTGAGGATCGCGGTTTCTTCCTTTAGCCGGCGGTCAACGACCGCCGAATGTAGCGGCGGGGCGTTGCCCGCCGGCTACTTCGCCGTGACCGCGAACAGCTTCGACTTCGTCATCACGTACATCACGCCGTTGGCGACGATCGGCGTCGAGTAGATCGCGCCGCCCATGTCGTTCTCCGCGAGGATTTTCTTCTCCTTCGACAGCGCGAAGACGAAGACATCGCCGTGGTCCGAGCAGATGTAGATGCGATCCTCGACGATCAGCGGCGAGCTCCAAGAGCCGGCGAGCATGTCGTGGGTCCAGTGCGCCTTGCCGGTCGCGGCGTCGACGCAGTGGACGACGCCGGTGAAGTCGACGGCGATGACGAGGTCGTTCCGCGCCGCGGCGTTGCCGATGCAGCGGTGGAAAACCTCGGCGACGTCGAGCTTGCCGTTCTTGTTGAGGTCCTCGCCGGTGTAGCGCCAGACGAGGGCCGACTTTTCGTTTCGCTTCACGATGTCGCCTTGAGCCGGGTCAGCGGCGAGGGTGCGCTTGTGGGGGATCGGGGTGTTGCCATCGTCGTGCTTCGCGTTGAAGACGAGCTCTTCACTTACGTCTGCGCCTTTCGGGCGAAGCGAAGCCGATGCGCGGGCCTTGGCGAGATCGACGCAGAGCAGTGCGGCCGGCGTGTCCGCGTGCTCGGTGATTTGTCCGGTGGCGATGAAGACTTGGTCGTCGTGGATCACCGGCGTGGCGATGACCGACGTGCGGTCGCCTTCGCCGCGGTCCTTCCATTGCGCCATCTTGCGGTTGCAGTCGAAGCGCCAGAGCAGCCGCCAGCGCCCGTGCTTCAATTCCTCGTGAAAGTCGTACCGGAGATCGCCGCGCTCGGTCATGTCGCGGAAGCCGTAGAGCCAGCCGTCGCCACCGGCAAAGATGGCTTCGGTGCCGCGCGTGCGGTTCGGTGCTTTCGGGTGGACCGCGGGCGACGACCAGCTTCCATGCAGCACATCACCGCCGGGCGCGGCGTTCTTCCACTCGAGCCCGCCGTCGCGCTGCCTTAGCCCGATGAAACTCGGCGCATCGGGCCGCGGCACTTTTCGTCCAAGCTCGTCGGCCGAGTTGCAGGTATGAACAAACAGCAAACCATTGTGTGCCGTCACGCTTGATGCCGTCATGAACACCGGCTCGACGCCCAGCTCCTTCATCATGTCGAATCGCCAGATCACATCCGCCTCATCCTTGTTCTCGTTCTCCTCGTCATTTATCCCGTCGTTCTCGCCATCGAGGAACCCCTCTGCGTCAAGGCAGACGACGCGGCAGCGATTGTCTAAAAAATACACGCGGCCGGCGTCGATCAGCGGCGACGAGCAGATGCCGGCGGCCGCGTAATCGTGCTTGTCCCCGGTCGCGAGTTTCGCAGATGAGTATTGCCAGAGGAAGTCGCCATCCGCCTCGTTGAAGCAGAGCAACACGCCGAGATCAACTTTGCCTTTCGGGAATCGCGCGAGGTACCCGGCCTCGTTGTTGGTGCCGACAAAGACCTTGCCGCCGGCGACGGTGGGGTTGCCGTAGGACGCGCTGCCGAGGCGGGCGACCCACTTGATGTGCTTCGATTTGTCGCGGTTCCAGGCGCCGGTGTCGAAGTCGAACTCGCCGACGTTCCACGTGAGCGGGATGGTCTTGGCGTCGTCGCCGGTGATGACGTTGTTGCGCGAAGGGGAGCCGCCCCACTGGGGGTAGTCGGCGGCGAGGCACGCGGAGGCGCAAGCGAGAAGTGCGAGCGTGCGGATCATGCGGGAATGATACGTCGAATGAATCAATCCTCGATCACCGCGCCGAACTTGCGGGTGCGTTTCGCGTAGGCCCGCAGCGCGGTGTGCAGCTCGTCGATGTTGAACTCCGGCCAGCAGACGTCCGCGATGTACAGCTCGGCGTAGCTGATTTGCCAGAGCAGGTAGTTGCTCACGCGCAGCTCGCCGGCGGTGCGGATGAGCAGGTCCGGGTCGGGCAGGCCGTGCGTGTAGAGGTGATCGCAAACCATCTGCTCGTCGATCGACGCGGGATCGAGCTCGCCGCGCTTCACCCGTTCCGCGATGGCGCGGACGGCGTCGGTGATCTCGGCGCGGGAGCCGTAGTTGATCGCGAGGCAGAGCGTCAGGCCGGTGTTGTTCGCCGTCTCCGCCGTGGTGCGGTCGAGCTCCGCGAGCACCGGGTCGGGCAGCCCCTCGCGCCGGCCGATCTGCCGGAACTTCACGTTGTTCTCCATCATCTCCTGCCGCTCCTTGATCAGGTACTCGATGTAGAGCTCCATGAGGAACTCGACTTCTTCCCGCGGGCGGTTCCAGTTTTCGACGGAGAAGCTGTAGAGCGTGAGCACCTCGATCTCGAGGCGGGCGCATTCAGTGACGATGGCGCGGACGGTTTTGGCGCCCTGCTGATGGCCGTAGGTGCGCTCCCGGCCGCGCTGCCGGGCCCACCGGCCGTTGCCGTCCATGATGACCGCGACGTGCTTCGGCAGCGCCCCGCGCGACAGGCCGAGCTTCGCCAGCGAGCGCTCGGTCTGCTCGGCACGAGACAAAGTCGCGGGGGCGGGGGCAGGGGAGGTCATGGGCATCTCTACGTCATCGGCACGAGCAGCAGTTCGGCATTCATTCTAGAGGACGACCAGGCCGACGTGACGGGTGTGGGCGTAGTGGGTGGCATGGGCAGGCCGCCGTCCGCGGCGGTTTGCCCGTGGCGGACACACCACGGGCAAACCGCTCCGCGCCGCGGCCTGCCCGTGCCAAGCACAAGGACTCTGATACAAACCTGGCGAAAAAAATGGTGCGCGAGCGGCAGGCTCGCGCACCATTGTTTCATTCACGTCGTTCGTCACTTGGTCCACGGATGCGAATTCACTTCTTCGCCAGTTCCAGCACGACGAACCGCGGCGAGTCGCCGTCCATCACGCTGATGCGCACGCCCTTTTCGATGTCGTGCTTCGCCAGTTCGGCGAGGAAGGACTTCTCGTCGAGCACGGCCTTGCCCATTACATCCGTAATGACCTGCCGCACCGCGAGGCCGGCCGCCTCGGCGACGGAGCCGGCGCGGACGCGCTTGACGATGGCGCCGGGGACGAACTTCTCGCCCATTTGCTTGGCGAGTTCCTCGGTGTGGGTGGCGACCTCGATGCCGAGCTTGTTCAGCAGCTGGGCCGCCTCGCTGCCGGCGCCGGGGGTTGCGCCCGGGTTTATACGGGCGGTCGTGGTGGCGTCGGGCTGCTCGCCGATCACGAGCTCGATGGGCACGAGCTTGCCCTTGGTGTCGGTGGCGTTTTCGAGGCGGTAGACCTCGACGGCGACTTTGGTGCCGGGCTTGAGTCCCGCGATGTAGTTGCGCAGCTCGTCGGCGGTGAGCACGTCGGTGCCGTCGACTTTGGTGATGATATCGCCGCGCTTCATGCCGGCCTTCTCGCCGGGGCTGCCGGCGATGGGGTTCTCGACGAGCACGCCCTTGCCGTCGTAGCCGAACGACTTGGCGAGCTGCGGGGTGACGTCGCGGATGAAGACGCCGAGGTAACCGCGCGACACCTTGCCGCTGGCGACGAGCTGGTCGGCGACGTTGACGACCATCTTGATGGGGATCGCAAAGCCCAGGCCGTTGTAGGCGCCGGTGCGCGAGGCGATGGCGGTGTTCATGCCGACGACCTGCCCATAGATGTTGGTCAGCGGCCCGCCGGAGTTGCCGGGGTTGATCGCCGCATCGGTCTGGATGAAGCTCTCGTAGCCCTGGTTGCCGCGGAGGATGCCGAGCTGCCGGCCCTTGGCGCTGACGATGCCCTGCGACATCGAGAAGTCGAAGCGGAACGGCGAGCCGAAGGCAAAGACGATTTCGCCCTGGTCGACAGGCTTCTCGGCCCGCTTGGCGGCGTGCAGCTTCTCGCCGCGCACCTTGACGACGGCGACGTCGGTCTTGGTGTCGGTGCCGACGACGAAGGCGTCGCGCTCCGAGCCGTCGTAGAAACGGACGACGATGCGGTCGGCGCCGTCGACGACGTGGTTGTTGGTGATGATGTGGCCGCCCTCGTCGTAGACCCACCCGGAGCCGTTGCCGGTGGCTTGGGGGACATCGTATTCCTCGAACTCTTCCTTGGGTGGGGCGGTCGGGGGCCGAGCACCGGGATTCGCCTTGCCATCGGGACCGAAGAACCAGCGGCGCAGCTCCTCTTCCATCTCGGGGGTGGCGCCGCCGGCGCCGGCCAGCGGCTTCTTCTTGCTGTAGACCGTGATGCTCACGACCGTCTTCTCGACGATGCGGGCCACGTTCTTGAAGGACTCGCTCAGTTCCGCGAGCGAGAGATTGCTTTTCTGCTCTTCGCTGATGCGCAGGATCTTCGCCGCGTCGTATTCGTATGCGAGCTGCCTGGCGACCGGCGGCCCGGCCACGAGGACCAGCAGGATGGTGACCAGCAGCAGAATCGTCGGGCCGTACCACTTGATCTTGTTCATCGTTGTCTCCTGTCGAGCGTGATTAAACGTATCGTAGGCCGCGCACCGTGAAAACTGGCGTCGGGCCGCAGCTTTTTCAGTTGTCTTGTTTCGTTCATCATCGGCACGGCCCGGCAGCCTGATGATCGTGGGTGGCACGGGCAGGCCGCTGCTCGGAGCGGTTTGCCCGTGGTCTGCGCACCGTGCTGCCACCCACGGGCAAACCGCCGCGGACGGCGGCCTGCCCGTGCCACCCGTCGTTTACGCCGATATGACGGATCAGAACCGCCGGTTGGCGCAGAGCGGCAATTCGGAAACAATTGTCCGCTAACGGTCAGCCCATGCGATACGGGTGATCTTTAGCGAGATAGTTCCCGGATTTGACGTCTTTCGCCCATTCGGCGGCGGCTTGTTCGAGGGCCTCGCCCATCGCCGCGACGGGGTGAACGAAAGGGGGGTGCCAACCGGTGAGGCCGACGAGGTCGTGCAGCACGACGACGTGGCCGTGGCAGTCGGGTCCGGCCCCGCAGCCGACGACGGGCACCGGTTCCGTCGACTTCGGCGACACCGCGAGCTTGACGATCCGCTGCGACACCTCCGCCGGCACCGCTTCGACCAGCAGCATCGCCGCCCCGCGCTGCACCATCTCGCCGGCGGTGGCGACAATTTCATCGGCCTCGCGCTGCGACCGGCCGACGGAGCCGTATCCGCCGCGCTGCCGCACCTGCTGCGGGCGCGAGCCGACATGGGCGACGACGGGGATGCCCGCGTGAACCATGCGCTCCACCAGCGGCGCGAAGCTGGAATCCACCTCGAGCTTCACCGCATCGGCGCAGCCCTCGGTGAGGAACCGCACGGCGCTCGCCATCGCCTGATCGTCGCCGCAGTGGTACGAGCCGAACGGCATGTCGGCCATGATGAAGGCGTGCGGCGCGCCGCGGCGGACGGCCGCGGTGAGTTCGACGAGAAAAGACATCGGGGCGGGCAGCGTCGAATCGTGGCCGAGGATCATTTCGGCGGCGGTGTCGCCCACGAGCAGCGTGCGGACGCCGCCCTTCCACAGCCAGCGGGCGGTGGTGGCGTCGTAGCAGGTGAGCATCGGAAACTTTTCGCCGGCGCGCACCCATTGCCGCAGGGTGCGGAGCGTGACGCGGGAGTCGGCGGAGGCGTCGGACATGGCGGGGATTATAGGTTCGGACGTTTAGCCGCGGAGCAGAGGTCCACCGTCGCTCCGCGCGGGCCGCCGCCAAGCCTTTGGCCCACGGCTAGAGCAAACCCAATCCATTCGTAGCCGGTTAGCGTTGGTGCCACGGGTCGGCTCGGCGACCCGTGTTCTCGGCGCACGCGTCACGGGTCGCCGAGCCGCCCCGTGGCACCCGCTACGATTGCCTTTGGCCCGCGGCTAAACGCGGAACGCCGTCTCCTTGCGCCGTCCTTCCCCTCCCCGCTACAATCCCGCCCCATGGCCAAGGTCGTCGCGCCGCGCGGAGCCGCCGCATTGATGCTGCATGCCGACGAGGTGTATCGCCGGTTGGCGAAGCTCTACCCCGATGCGACCTGCGCCCTCGTGCATCGCAACGCGTTTGAGCTGCTCATCGCGACAATCCTGTCGGCGCAGTGTACGGATGTGCGCGTCAATATGGTCACCCCCGCGCTGTTCAAAAAATATCCATCGCCCAAGGCCTTCGCGGCGGCGGCGATCGGCGACCTCGAGCAAGCCATCCGCTCCACCGGCTTCTACCACAACAAGGCGAAGTCGATCCAGGGCGCGGCAAAACTCATCGTCGAGCAGCACGGTGGAAGCGTGCCGGCAACGATGGCCGAGCTCCTCGAGTTGCCGGGCGTGGCCCGCAAGACGGCGAACGTGGTGCTCGGCAACGCGTTTGAGAAGAACGAGGGCGTGGTGGTGGACACGCACGTCGGCCGCGTCGGCTTCCGCCTGGGCCTGACGAAGGAGCGCGACCCCGTGAAAGTCGAGCGGGACCTGATCAAGCTGTTTCCGCGCGACAGGTGGACGATGCTTGCCCACCTGCTCATTTACCACGGCCGGCAGGTCTGCATCGCCCGCCGGCCTCTGTGTGAGAAATGCGCGCTGGCGGACATCTGCCCAAAGCGGGGCGTGGTGCTCAAGCCGATGCCGGCGGTCAAACGAGAGGCGAAAACCCTGTCGTGAGCCGCCGTCCGGATGCGGCTGCCCGCACCCAAACTTAATCCACCCTTCAACCGTATGGAAGTGAACGACCGTCACGATCCGGCCCATCGTTATAACCCGGGCCGATTCTGACGATGAATGCTTGACAGTCCGCGGCGGTGTCCTCTTGTGTTTCGGGCATCGCCGTGCCGCCCTGATTATTGCCGCGATTATCGGTACCGCGAATGACCACGCCCGCCGCCATCCCACTCCAGTTCGAACTGCCGCACGTGCTCATGCTGGTCTGGCTGCTGGCGGGGGCCTTGGCGCTCTGGATCGCCAAGCGGCTGCACCTGCCCCGGCAGAAGTCCGTCAACATCCTGCTCCCCATGGCCCTGGGCCTGATGGTCTTCGCCCTCTACCTCGGCACCCGCTTCAATTACGACTTTCTCATCGACGACATCGACATCGTGCAGACCAACCCCGACGTGGTCGAAGCCGACGGCTGGCGGACGCTCTGGACGCACGACTATTGGAGCGACCGCTCCACGGATGACAATCTCTACCGCCCGGTCACCATTCTTAGCTACTGGGTCAACGCCCGGCTGCCGCTGTGCGGCCGCATCGTCGACGGCCGCGCGGAGGAGATCTACCCGCGCTACTTCCGCGGCGTCAACATCGTCCTGCTCACCGGGCTCGCCTGGCTCCTGGCGCTGTGGCTCAGCCACTACGTGCAGCAGGCGGCCGCCTGGACCGTCGCCTTCCTCTTCGCCGGGCACGCCGCCCACGCCGAGATGGTGAATTACATCGTCTGCCGGGCCGACCTGCTGGCGATGCTCGGCGTCGTCGGCTTCCTCTACATGCAGCGGCTGGCGATCGAGCGGCAGCGCTGGCGCTGGTGGAGCGCGGCCCTGGCGGCGCTCTCCGCCCTCGTCGCGTTCGGCTCGAAAGAATCGGGACTCATCTTGCTGCCCGCCGCCTTGGTGCAGGCGTGGACCGGCCCGCGCAACGCCAGCACCGACATCACCGACGACATTGCGCCGACCCCGCGCGGCGTCACGCTCGGCTGGGTCGCCCTGATCGCCTTGCCGCTGATGCTGTACGCCGTCGGCCGCATCAACGTCGTCGGCTACGGCGCCGACTACACCGGCCAGTTCATGGACGACCTCCGCGACAATCCGCTCCGCGAGGTCTCCCTCGCCGAGCGCATCCCCGCGGCCCTCGCCATCGCGTGGTTCTACTTCAAGCAACTGGTCTCGCCCAATACCAGCTACTACCACATCCCCGCGCAGCTCCCGCACTGGGGCAGCGCCGCCACCATCCTCGGCTTTACGCTCCTCATCGCTTCCGTCGGGCTCCTCTGGTTTTACCTGGCGCGGCGCCGCTGGCAGGTGATGGCGATCGTGCTGGCGCTGGGCCAATACCTGCTCATCGGCAACCTGCTGATGCCCGTCGGGGTCTACGCCGCCAACCGGTTGATTCTCCCGTTCTCCATCGCCGCCGCCGTGCTGCTCGCCGGTTTGCTGCACTATTTCGTGGGCCTCTCGCCGCGGCGGCGGGCGGTGGTCATCCTGCCGTCCACCCTGTTCCTGATCGTCGCCGCTTACGAGATTCAGGACGTGAATCACGTCTGGCGCACCGAGATGCGCCTCATGGGCCGCGACCACCAGTTGGCGCCGGAACACCCCGTCGCCATGTATAACTTCGGCACCGTCAAGGCCCGCGAGGCCGTCTTCGTCGACCGTTATGTCCGGGCCTTGACGCTGGGCCTGTATGTTTCCTCCAAGGCCGAAACCCAGGCCCACCAATTGTCCGATTCGCTGGCGGAGACGATCGAGCCGACGCTCAACCAGATCCGCGATCAGCTTGCCGAGCTCGACGAGACGCAGCACCACCTCGACCAGACGCAGCCCTTGCGCGACGTGATCACGCTCTTCGACCGCACGCTCATCAAGCGCGTCGCCGTGCTGACCCCCGACGACATCACCGGCAGCGCCGAGAAGCTCCGCAACGACATCGAGCACCACGCGGCCCTGTCGAAGCAGTACTGGGCCGAGGCCCTCGTCATGCTTCAGCAGGTCGTCGCCATGCGGCCGGGCACGCTCAGCGGCCGGCTCGAACTGGCCCGCACGCTGGAGCTGCGCGGCCTGAAGGAAGAGGCCCGCGACCAGTACCGCCAGCTCGTCAACCTCGGGGCCAACGACATGGACGTGCGCGTCATCGAGGCCCGCATCCGCTACAGCAAGCTCTGCATCGATCTGAGCCGAGACAAGGACGGGGCCGAGAAAAGCCTGGCGATCGCGGAAGCGATTCTCGCGAGTCTCCTGGAGGGCAAGACGCCGATGGCCCCGGGCCAGGTCAAGGACCTGCACGCGCTGAACCGCAACGCGAAGCGATACCTCGGTGTGCTGGCGTGGAAGGACAACCGTCTCCAGACCGCGATCCGCCGGCACGCGCAATTGCTGCGGCAGTACCCGGACTTTCAGGAAGCGATCGAGGACCACCGCCAGTGGATCGACCAGCTCGCTCCGCCGGATGTGACCCCTCGCTTCGAGCTGCCTCCCCAAACGGCCCCGGAGCCGGCGGAGCCCCGCGATTCGTCTGCCCGCCGTGCCCGTGAGCGCAAGCCCTGACATTGCTTCAAGACCGTGTCGTGCGGACGCTGATCAGCACGCGCGGTGCGGACACCGCGGCTCAAAGGGATGCGAGCTGGCGCAGCCGGTAGGGTGCGTCAAGGCTCGGCGCAGACGCACCAAATGGGTTCACCCCGAAGCGGTGCGTCCGCGCCGAGCCTCGACGCACCCTACAAGTAGACTCGAGGCAACCGTAACTGGTGCCACGGGTCGGCTTGGCGACCCGTGACGCGTCCCCTTCAGAGCACGGGTCGCCGAGCCGACCCGTGGCACCGACAGCCGGCCGCTACGACTGAATCGCTGTTGCCCTGGCACGCGCCGTGCGACCCCCGCGGCTCACGCCGACGGTTGGTCGCGCAGCGTGTCGATGACGATGTCCAGCATGCGGTGCAGCGTCGCCTCCGGCATGGCGGGGATGGGCATGAGGACCAGCGTGTTGCCCAGCGGGCGGATGATCAGGCCTTGACGCTTCATCGCGTCGCAGAGGGCGGCGCCGAGCGGGGAGCCGTAGTCGTCGGTGGGGGTCGGCGCAGCCGGCGGCACGGACACGACGTGGGGGGGCCGAGGCGCAGGTAAATCATCGGCCGGGCGCGACAGGCGCGGCCGCAACGGGTCGAGCTCGATGCCGATCATCAGGCCGCGCTGGCGGACATCGGCGACGGTCGGGAAGTCGCGCGGGTCGCGGAGCACGTCGAGACGCTTGGACACCAGCGCGGTGCTGCGCGAAATGCGCTCGAGCAGATTCGTGGACTCAAAAAGATCGAGCGATGCCAGCGCGGCGGCGCAGGCGAGGGCGTTGCCGCAAAAAGTGTGGCCATGATAGAGCGTCTTGCGCTCCTCGAGCTCGCCGCGGAAGGCCCGCTCGATCTCATCGGTGCAGAGCGTCGCGGCCAGCGGCAGGTAGCCGCCGGTGAGGCCCTTGCCCAGGCACATGATGTCGGGCCGCACGTCCTCGTGTTCGCACGCGAACATTTTCCCGGTGCGGCCGAAGCCGGTGGCGACCTCGTCGGCGATGAGCAGCGTGTTGTACTTCGTCGCGAGGGTTGCGACGCCGCGCAGGAAGCCGGGCGGCTGGCAGATCATGCCGGCGGCGCCCTGCATGATGGGCTCGATGACGATGGCGGCGATTTCGTTCTGGTGTTCACGGAGCAGCTTCTCAAGCTCCGCAAGGCACCAGTCGCGCGTCACCTCCGCATTGAGTGGCAGTTCCGATGGCCACAGCGCCGACATTTCATCCACATCAGCAACGTGCGCGGCGATGAGATGTGACATCTCCGCGGCGCCGCCGTCAAACGACCGCAGCGGATCGGGCGCCGGCGCGAAAAGCGTGGGGAACACCATCGACGCATACGGCTTGTGAAACACCTCGCTGTACCCGACCGACATCGAGCCCGTCGTATCACCGTGATACGCGCCGCTGAAGCCGATGAACTTGTGCTTCTTCGGCTGGCCCGTGTGGAACCAATAGCCCACCGCCATCTTGAACGCGACCTCCAGCGCGGTGGCGCCGGCGTCGGAGAAGAAAACTTTGGAAAGAGAAGGGCCTAGGGAGTAGGGACTAGGGCCTAGGTCAGCGGTACCTCCTGCCCGCGCGTTTGCGACTTGATTTCCCCTTCGGCCCAAGGCCCTAGTCCCTAGGCCCTTTCCCGCGATCTTCACCAAGCGCGCCGCCAACTCGATGCTCGGCGGCGACGCCAACCCGAGCAATGTCGAGTGCGCGACCCTGTCGAGCTGCTCGCGTATCGCCTGGTCGATCCGCGGCACACGGTGGCCATGCACGTTGCACCAGAGCGATGACACGCCGTCGATGTAGCGATTGCCGAGGGTGTCGATGAGGTACACACCCTCGCCGCGCTCGATGATGACCGGCTCGGTCTCGCGCCACTGCCGCATGGGCGTGAACGGGTGCCAGACATGGGCGCGGTCGAGCGCGGCGAGTTGTGCGGTGCGGTCATCGGACGGATTCATGGCGCGGACAGGATAGCGGGAAGACGATTGGCCACCGAGACACCGAGGGCACCGAGGAAGACAAAATCGGGTGGATCAGGGGAGTTAGTCAACCGCCCGACTCTTTCACCTCTTCAGCTCGTTCGCTCTGCCTCTTCTCGGTGCCCTCGGTGTCTCGGTGGCCGTTCGCATCTTTTTCCTTCATTCCTCCCGCTCCGCGATTTATACTGCTCTCACATCTTCGCGCGGTTCTCGCGATCTCGTCCGCAACATCCCGTCCACCGTGTCTGTACCAAGGAGTTCCCATGCCTGCCTACACCACGAAAGACATCCACAACATTGCCCTTATCGGCCAGGCCCACTCCGGCAAGACGAGTCTGACCGAAGCATTACTCAAAGAGGGCGGAGCAATCCATCATCTCGGGCTGGTCGAGAAAGGCACCACGGTTTCCGATTTCACCGATGAGGAGAAGGCACGCGGCTCTTCGATTTACAACGCCGTGGTCCACTGCGACTACCGCGGCAAGCGCATCAACATCATCGACACCCCCGGCGCCGCCGACTTCGCGGGCCAGGCGCTGGCGGCGCTGCTCGCCGTCGAGACCGGCGTCCTCGTCATTAACGCGATGACCGGCCTCGACCCCAACACCCGCCGGCTCTTCGCCCGCGCCGCCGAGGCCAACGTCTGTCGCATGATCGTCATCAACAAAATCGACGGCGACAACGTCGACCTCGAAACCCTCATCGCCTCCATTCAAGAGGGCCTCGGCCCCGAGTGCGTCCCCGTCAACCTCCCCATCGATGGCGGCAAGCGCATCGTCGACTGCTTCAAAAACAAGGAAGGCAAGAGCGACATCGGCCCCGTCGACGACTGGCACACCGCCATCGTCGAGCGCGTCGTCGAGATGGATGATGAGCTGATGCAGCAGTACCTCGAGAAGGGCGAGGTCGAGATCGAGCACCTGCACGAGCCCTTCGAGGCCGCCATGCGCGAGGGGCATCTCATTCCGATCTGCTTCACCTGCGCCCGCTCGCACCTCGATGCGAATGTCAACGTGGGTGTGAAGGAGTTCCTCGACTTCGCCGTCGACCTCGCGCCCAACCCGCTCGAAGGCCGGCCGCGCCGCCTGCTCAAGGTCGGCGATGCGCATGGCAACGGAAATGGCTCAGGCAACGGCGAAATCGAAATGGCCCCCGACCCGACCAAGCCCGTCCTCGCCCACACCTTCAAGGTCGTCAACGACCGCTTCGGCAAGATGGGCGTCTTCCGCGTGCATCAAGGCACCGTCAGCAAGGACGCCACCGTCTTCATCGGCGACCACAAGAAGCCCACCAAGATCGCCCACGTCCACGAGGTGCAGGGCAAGGACCATAAAGAAATCGACGCCGCCATCGCCGGTGACATCGCCGCGACATTGAAGATCGAAGAGCTCGACCTCGGCGAAGTCCTTCAGTCCATGGCCAACAGCCGGCTCAAACTCGCCAGCGAAAAATACCCCGAGCCGATGTACGGCCTCGCCGTCGAATCGAAAAAGCGCGGCGACGAACAGAAGATCGCCGACGCCCTGCACAAGCTCAAGAGCGAAGACCCCACGCTCAAGTTCGAGCGCAACCCCATCACCCACGAGCTCGTCGTCCGCGGCCTCGGCGAGCAGCATCTGCGCGTCGTGCTCGACAAGATGAAGCACAAGTTCGGCCTCGAGGTCGAGACCCATCCACCCAAGATCGCCTACAAGGAAACCATCCTCGGCAAGGCCGAGGGCCACCACCGCCACAAGAAACAAACCGGCGGCGCCGGCCAGTTCGGCGAGGTCTACCTGCGCGTCGAGCCCACCCCGCGCGGCACCGGCTTCCAATACGTCGACGACACCTTCGGCGGCTCCATCCCCAAGCAGTACATCCCCGCCATCGAGAAGGGCATCCGCACCGTGCTCGAGACCGGCTGCATCGCCGGCTATCCGATGCAGGACATCAAGGTCAGCGTCTACGACGGCAAGTACCACGATGTCGACTCGAAGGAAATCGCGTTCTTCACCGCGGGCAAAAGGGCCTTCATCGATGCCGTGACGAAAGCGAAACCCGCGATCCTCGAGCCGGTGGTGATGATCGAAGTCACCGTGCCCAGCAAACACATGGGCGACATCACCGGCGACCTCTCCGGCAAGCGCGGCCGCATCCAGGGCACCGACATGCTCACCGGCGACCTTGCCGTCGTGAAGGCCCTCGTCCCGCTCGCGGAAGTCGCCAACTATCAGAACCAGCTCAAGAGCGTCACCGGCGGCCAGGGCTCCTACTCCATGGAACTGAGCCACTACGACCCCGTCCCCGGCAACGTGCAGGCCCAGATCGCCGCCCAGTGGAAGCCGCGCGTCGAGGAGGAGTGATGCATCCGGCGGCCGCTCCAACTCCCCTCCCTCTTAGGGAGGGGCAGGGGGAGGGTCGAGTGAGTAAAGAACATCCCAAAGCCCACCTACTCCCGTGGGTGGGTCTCCGCGCTCCGCGGCGCTAAAACCAAAACCCACCCACAGGAGTGGGTGGGCGTTAACGGTTCAAAACCCCGACGGTAAACTCCTTCCATGATCCGTCCCCTCCTTGTCCTCCTCCTGCTCCTGCCCGCCACCCTCCGCGCCGCCGACGCCCCCAAAGCGCTCACGACCTGGATCACGCAGCTCCAGACCCTCGCCGGCAAGCACCGCAAGGGCGACACCACCGCTGCGTCCGACGCCGCCGCCAGGGCGTTCAGCGACGCCGTGGTGAAGGAGCACGATGGCAAACAGATCCAGTTCAGCGTGGCGATCAAGGACGTGAAGTGGAAGGACGAGATCGCCACGATCACCACCGAAGCCGAATACGGCAAGCTGCCGGCCCCAACCGCCACCGCCCCGCTGCGCCTCTACCGCGTCACGCCCTTCGAGGTCCGCATGACCGAAGTCGAGGCCCTGGCGATCAAAGCCGGCACCAAACTCCGCTTCACCGGCCGGCTGACCTTCCACCCGGGCCAATACGGCGCCGTCGGCGCGACGACGAAGTCGCAGCAGCTCTACGAAATCCGGCACGAATACCTCGGCGCCCTCACCGGCGGCACGTTCACCAGCAACGAATGCACCTACCACATCGGCGGGAAGCAGTACAGGTCGAAGTGGGTGAAGGCGAAGCCGGAGAGTCCACCGCAAACACCGGCGACAGAAAGCAAGTAAAACAATCGCTCAATAGGGTGTCTCGTGGCCTGATCTTTCCCCACATCCTACGTCTTGATCGCCAGCTCATACCCGCGTACCAGGATCATGAGCGTCTGCCAGCCGCGCCAGAGGGTGAGCCAGCCGGGGTCGCGGTCGCTGGGGCGGGACTGGAA
>Ga0163150_10000526_pt1 | contig 71165 bp, 67 predicted proteins | sample OliLakLV19P2IB_FD_148628 | JGI IMG/M metagenome (GOLD analysis project Ga0163150, IMG submission 148628) | Freshwater microbial mat bacterial communities from Lake Vanda, McMurdo Dry Valleys, Antarctica - Oligotrophic Lake LV.19.P2.IB | ecosystem: Environmental > Aquatic > Freshwater > Lake >... | reverse complement strand
GCCGTTGACCTTCTCCACAACTCCATCCACAGTCAGCTAACCGCGCCATGCTCTCATGGCTTGCCATCCATCGGAATGGTGGCTTCCCATGGACCGGAATGGCGGCTTGGCATCACCGGAATATGCATTCAAATCCGCAGCCGTAAAATTCTTCTTGCAATCGAACGAAAGAGTTCTATATTTGTTCCATACTATCAGACACACCATTCGCGTGTCTGTCCGCTACGGCTTGAGAGGCGAGCATGGATTTGGAAATTGTTCCGGCGGTGGCACGAGAGCACGAGTGCAGGCGCTTGCACTGTGGCCTGCGCTGCCGGCCGCGATCAAGGCAGAATGCGTCCCATGACCGCGCATGCATACATGTAGAGAATCCTGCAAGGAGGGGGGAGGCAAAAAATACCGGATTTCCGCGCAAAAACAAAGTTAAAAACAGCTTATATGCATGTATGCATGCAACGGTATATACACAGACCATCCGGCCTGTGGCACCCGCTTTCCTGCGATCGATTGCAAATGTCCGGACGTGTGGACACACCCCCAACCATCCCGGCCATGGCGCCCGCACGCATTTGCGTTTTGTCCCAGCGCCAATTACGCGGCCCCGGCCCGTTCTGCCGCCCCGATTTGAGTGCCCCTTTGCCAACACCCCTCATGCTCCTCTAAACTGCCAAATCGAACCACCCTGCGGGCCAGTTGCCGGTCCGCGCAACCATTGCAGACCCATCATGCCTCCGCAGGATAGCGGCGTTGATTGAAGCAACTGACCACACCAACCCGGTGCTGGACACGGCCGGCCCGCTTGAGGCGCGCCTTGCCACGACCCCGGCTGAGGTCGAGGCGGCCCAACGCCTGCGCTACGAAGTTTTCTACCGTGAGATGAGCGCCACGCCCTCGCCGGAAATGCTGGCGTCCGGCCGGGACTTCGACCACTACGACGAAATTTGCCAGCACATGCTGGTCATCGATCGCGCTCACGGCGACAAGATCATCGGCACCTACCGCATGCTACACGATGAAGACGCTGCGCGCTCTCCGCATGGATTTTATACCGCCGGCGAATACGACATCGCGCAAATGTTGAAAGCCCGCACCGGCCAGCGCCTGCTCGAACTCGGCCGCTCGTGCGTGCTCAAGGACTATCGCACCGGCCCGACCATGCAGCTGCTGTGGCGGGGAATTTTCGTATATTTGTTACGCCACAATGTTGATTTGATGTTTGGCTGCGCCTCCCTGCCGGGCACCGACCCTACGCAGCTTTCGCTTCAGCTGTCCTATCTCTACCATTTCCACCAGGCCCCGCAGGCCGAACTCATTCGCGCCTGGCCGGATCGCTTCACGCCAATGAACATGATCCCCAGGGAAGCAATAGACGAGGCCGAGGCCATGCGAACGCTGCCGCCTTTGATCAAAGGCTACATTCGCTCGGGCGCCAAAATTGGCGACGGCGCCGTCATCGACTATCAGTTTGGAACGACCGACGTGTTCATATTTCTGCCGCTGGCCGAGATGCATCCGCGCTGGGTTTCGCATTTGAAAAAGAAAATTGCCGCCAGCGCCCACAACGCGTGACCTGACAATGCATCTGGACGCCCGCGAACTGCAGAAATTTTATGAAAGCCATCTGGGCCAGATTTCGGCGCGCTTCATTCGCAGGCGCCTGCGTGAAGTCTGGCCGTCCGTCAAAGGGCTTTCCGTGTTGGGGTTGGGGTATTCGACGCCTTATCTGAGGCCCTTCCGTTCCGAAGCTGAGCGCATTATCGCCTTTATGCCGGCCCAGCAGGGTGCAAGCTTGTGGCCCCTGCATGCCGCAAACTTGAGCGCCCTCGTTGATGAAAGCGCGCTGCCGTTGCCCGATGGCTCGATCGATCGCATCGTAGTTTCGCATCTTCTGGAAAATTCCGAAGCCCTGCGTCCGCTGCTGCGTCAGATCTGGCGCATTCTCACTCCCTCGGGCCGTGTTGTCTTCATTGTCCCCAATCGCACAAGCCTGTGGGCGCAATTCGAAACAACGCCCTTTGGCCACGGCAGGCCATTTTCGCTCGCGCAGCTCAATCGCCTGCTGACCGACGCCATGTTCACGCCCGTAGCTTCCACAACATCACTTCACATGCCTCCGTTGGGCGCGCGCTGGCTGGTACGAACGGGCGTACGTTGGGAAAGTTGGGGGCGCACAATCTGGCCCAAACTGGCGGGGGTGCACCTGACCGAAGCCACCAAAGAAGTGATGGCGTTGGCACCCAGCGGCGGCAGGCGTCAACGCGTTCCCGCTAAGCCGGTGTTGGCAGGCAAGGGCCTCGCTTCAGCAGGAAAATGGCCGACTCAGCCGTCAGATTGTCCCAGTAGCCCGGCTGAGCCAGGTCTCGAACGTCACCGGATTCATCAACGGCCAGCGAGCGTTCTATCGTGGCACCAATCTGACGGGTCAAGGCTACAAAATCTGCAATCGTGCACAAATGAATGTTTGGCGTATCGTGCCAGTCATGACTGAGCAGCCCGGTCTTGGGCATCCGCCCCGCAAAGCAAAGTCGCAGGCGCACCCGCCAAAATCCGAAATTCGGAAACGAGACGATGACAGTCTTACCGATACGCAAAAGTTGATGCAAAACGTCGGCAGGTTTGTGCGTCGCCTGTATTGTCTGACTCAATATGGCGACATCAAAAGATTGCGCCGGATAATCTCTGAGGTCTGTATCGGCGTCGCCCTGAATGACCGGCAAGCCCTTTGCGACGCAGGCGTTAACCCCAACCTGACTGAGCTCGATGCCACGCGCATCGGCCGATTTTGTCCGCGTCAGGAATTCAATCAACTCACCCTGACCGCACCCGACGTCCAGCACCCGCGCCGACGCAGGCACCATCTCGGCGATGCGCAGCAATTCTTTGCGAAGTTCAACCATGTGCATCACGCCTTGGCCGCAAGCCCGCGCGCTTGCGCCGCCGCGTCGATAAAGCCGCGCAAGGTTTGGAACATCTCCGGCAGATCCAGCAGAAAGGCATCGTGTCCGCGGTCCGTTTCAAACTCGACGAAACTCACATTGGCACCGGCCGCATTCAATGCATGAACGATTTTTTTGCTTTCAACCGTGGGGAACAGCCAATCCGATGTGAACGACACCAGGCAAAATCGCGTCGGCGTTTTGCGAAACGCGTTGGCAAGCACGCCGCCGTGATCCGCCGCCAAATCGAAATAGTCCATCGCTCGCGTAATATAGAGATAGGAATTGGCATCAAAGCGCTCAACAAAACTGGAACCCTGATGGCGCAAATAGCTTTCGACCTGGAAGTCGGCGTCAAACCGGTAGGACACCGCCTCACGATCTTGCAAGCTTCGTCCAAACTTGCGATGCAACGCCGCTTCCGAAAGATAGGTAATGTGCGCCGCCATCCGCGCCACCGCCAGGCCCTTGCGCGGGTTGGTGCCCTTTGTGATGTAGTCGCCATCACCCCACTCGGGGTCAGCCATAATCGCCTGGCGCCCAACTTCATGAAAGGCGATGTTCTGGGCCGAATGCTTGGCCGCGGTCGCAATCGGCAAAGCCGAGAACACACGGGCAGGGTAGTTTGCCGCCCATTCCAGCACTTGCATGCCGCCCATCGACCCGCCGGCAACGCAAAACAAACTGTCGATTTTCAGATGATCGATCAGCATACCTTGCGCCCGCACCATGTCGCGTATTGTGATAACCGGAAAATTCAAACCGAAGGGCATACCAGTCGCCGCCGCAGTCTCATGTGGCCCCGACGATCCCATGCACCCGCCCACCACATTCGCGCAAATGACAAAAAAGCGGTTCGTGTCTATGGGGAGTCCCGGCCCCACCATCGATGCCCACCAGCCGGGCTTTCCCGTGTGGGGGTTCGTTCCTGCTGCATACTGATCGCCGGTAAGCGCATGGCACAACAAAAACGCATTGCTGCGTTGGACGTTAAGTGTCCCAAACGTTTTCCAGGCAAGTGTGAGCGGCGCCAGCCGGTCACCCGAGTCGAGCACAAGCGCCTGATCAGGCGGAAAGGTGTAGGATTGCCCCGCCTCTTCGCCCGCGGCATTTGACATCGCCGAATACGGCTGAAAAGTCGAGGACATGGGTTGGCGCAAATCGTTGGCTCTTAACTTCCGGGATTGACGCCATGCATCAACTCCAAGTCAATGTTTTCTTTGCACAAAGCAAGTTTGGACCCTAAGAAGTCGCCCATGAAACCCGTTCCTGGAATATTAGACATATCGCCCTATATCGGTGGCCGCGCCGAAGCACACGGCGCGACCCGCGTATTCAAGCTGTCGTCGAATGAATCGCCGCTCGGCCCAAGCCCCAGAGCAGTTGAAGCCTACAAGGCCGCTAGTGCGTCGCTGCACCTGTATCCGGAAAGCAGCGCTCTAGCACTGCGCCGGGCGCTCGGCGACGCCTACGGCCTTAACCCTGAGCGCATCGTTTGCGGAAATGGTTCGGATGAACTGCTCCATCTTTTACCACAAATCTACGCTTCACCGGGCGATGAAGTCATCTACAGCGCGCACGGATTTCTAGTTTACCGGATTGCAGCTCTGGCGGCGAGCGCCGTTCCCATCTCAATACCCGAGCCCGGCTTGGTCACTGACATTGACGCAATCTTGGCACGTGCGGGCGAGCGCACCAAAATTGTCTTCCTCGCCAATCCCAACAACCCAACCGGCAGCTACAATACCGCCGCCGGCTTGCGCCGCTTGCGTGCGGGCTTGCCGGAACATTGTTTATTGGTCATCGATGCGGCTTATGCCGACTATGTTGATCGCAATGACTACGAGAGCGGGATCGAACTCGTCGCCACCACGCCAAACACGATCATGACAAGAACATTTTCGAAAATCTTCGGCTTGGCCTCGTTGCGCGTCGGCTGGGCTTATGGTCCGGCCTGCGTGATCGATGCCATCAATCGGGTCCGTGGCCCCTTCAACGTCTCTACGCCCGCCCAGGCGGCGGCGATTGCGGCAATTGAAGATCGCGCCCATGTAGCGCAAGCCAAGGCGCACAATTCCCAATGGCTGTCGTGGCTGGCCGGGCGTATCGCCGAAACAGGGCTAAAAATTCATCCGAGCGTTGGCAACTTCCTGATGATCGAATTTTCACCGTCAGGCAATAAAACAGCGGCGTTGGCCGACAAGTTCTTGATGCAACGTGGCGTCATTTTGCGCGGCATTGCAACTTACGGTCTGCCAAATTGTCTGCGCCTGTCCGTGGGCACTGAGGAAGGCAATCGTGCCGCCGTGGCCGCATTGGAAGAGTTCATGGCATGACAACACGAACCGGGCCCGTGTTCACGAAAGTTGCCCTCATCGGCGTTGGTCTTATTGGCTCATCAATCGCCCACGCCATACGTCGCGGCAGTCTTGCCGCTCACATCGCCGGACACTCTGGCAGCGCCGGCACCCGCAAGCGTGCAGGTGACCTTGGCTTTTGTCACTCCATGCATGAGGATGCGCTAGAAGCAGTCCGCGACGCCGACTTGGTCATCTTGTGTACGCCGGTCGGCGCATTCGGTCAGATAGCTCAAAAAATTGCACCGGCCTTGAAACCCGGCGCCATTCTAACGGATGCAGGCTCGGTCAAGATGGCTGTCTTGCGCGACGTGGGTCCCCATGTTCCGTCAGGCGTTCACTTCATTCCGGGACACCCCATCGCCGGTACGGAACATTCAGGGCCCGAGTCCGGCTTCGCCGAGCTTTTTGATGGCCGCTGGTGTATCCTGACACCGCCTCCCGGTGTCGATGCCGTGGCGCTCGAAACGCTAAGCGCTTTCTGGCGCGGTTGCGGCTCACGTGTCGAAATCATGGACGCCAAGCACCACGACCTCGTACTCGCTATCACCAGCCACGTTCCTCACCTGATCGCCTACAATATCGTCGGTACCGCCAGCGACCTCGAACAAGTGACGCAAAATGAAGTTATCAAGTTCTCAGCCGGCGGCTTTCGCGATTTTACGCGCATCGCATCCTCCGACCCCACAATGTGGCGCGATGTTTTCTTGAACAATCGCGAAGCAGTTCTTGAAGTTTTGGGCAGATTCTCCGAAGACCTCGCCCGTCTGCAACGCGCGATCAGGTGGGGCGAAGGCGATATGTTGTTCGATCTCTTCACTACCACCCGTGCCATCCGCCGCGGCGTCATCGAAGCTGGCCAAGACACCCCCGCCCCCAACTTCGGTAGAGATGCAAAGAAACCAGGCACGACGCCGTAACCATCAAGGAAACGGCGCCGGCAACAAGGGTTGAATCGTCATCACGCGTGCCGGTCCCAAATAGACATCTCCTTCGTCAAATCGCAGCGGTACCGTGATGCGCCGCTTGGGATCGCCGCTCACAAAGGCCAACACGTCCAAAACAGGCTTTGCCGCCAGGTGCGTTTCCTTGGTGATCCAGCCGTTGGCCTCAAGCACTTCAAGAATGCGCGGATGATTGCCAAGCGTCAGTTTCAACCGCCCTTGCGGAAAACTGCGGGCGTCGAGTTTCAACTCGCCAATGGCCGCTACGCTTATTCCGCCCCACTCGAGTTCGAAGCGCCTGATATCAACCGGCGTATCGGTCTGTTGCCACGCCGCAATGAGAGCCGAGGTTGACGCAATAGGAAGCTTTTCGGGTAGCTTTAGCCCAATGTCGATGTCAAAAAGCTGGATCGCAGGTCCAAGTGGCAGTTCAAGATTTCCCTGCAGCGCCACGTTTCTGAACTGCGCCGCGACGTCGATACGGGGCAATGGTTCGCTCTCACTGACGGCACTCAGCGTAAGGGCGGTCGACGCTTCCTCGACGATGAAGTTGAAATCGGCGGTATCAAGCTTTCCTTTGCCGGTCAACCTCTGCACGTCAACAAAAAGAGTTTGGGCCCGCTCGCTGCTCGATGCTGTTAAACGCGCTCTATCTGCCCTTGCATCCGTTTCGATCCAACGGCCTTCACCGACGTAAAAGAGATGCTGCTCACCTTCCAGCGAGAACTCGATGCTTTTGAGCGCCATCGGCTGCATGTGAACGACAATGCGCTCGCCGTTCCATGCAGCGCCCAGGTCGGGCGCGAGTAAACGTACCTTTGTGAGCGTGGCTTCAACATTGTACGGAAATCCTTTGACGTCCAGAGAGTCCCAATCCAAATTGCGCCCAAGCGCACGTTGCTCGGCCTGCAGCGTCACGACGTTTTCGCGCACGCCGTCGGCGACGATACGCCACCACCACGCATACCCGGCAAGCACAAGTGCCACAATGGCAATCGGAATCAACATTGCAGTCACAGGCAAGTAGGGGCCCAGGCGCGCACGAAGCCTGATCACCGCGCTCACGAGTTGACCAGGCAGGTTGCTGAGCCAAGTCACCACGTCACGCGAGATCCGATGGCGCCATCACCCGCACCGTGAGTGGCCGCAACTCAGGCAAGTGTCGCAACCCTCAATGCGCGTGAGGCTGGGACTGCTGCAGCGGGGACAAAACTTGAAGGATTGGGTCAGCGCCCCGGTACTAAAAGACGCAGCGCTAACCGGTGCAGCCTCGCCGCGCGTAAATTCAGGCCCGCTGGGAAGGCGTTCTGCGATGCTCGCGGCCTTCGGCTGCGGGCTTGTATCCAATCCGGGCCTCGACAAGAAATTGATTGCAATCATGTGCTCCTCGATGACACCACCGATCGCCGCCAAAAGCGACGGCACGTATTGCCGGTTCACCCACTGACCACCGCGCGGATCGAACACGGCCTTCAACTCATCCACCACAAATGAAACGTCGCCGCCGCGCCGGAACACGGCGCTGATCATGCGTGTCAACGCCACCGTCCACGCGTAATGCTCCATGTTCTTGGAGTTGATGAAAATCTCGAACGGCCGCCGCCGGCCGCCTTCGACGATATCGTTGAGCGTGATGTACATGGCATGATCGGATTCAGGCCAGCGCACCTTGTAGGTCGATCCGGGCAGCGCCTCTGGCCGGTCCAGCGGGCGGGTCATGTAGACCACGCCGCCCTCTCCCGACACGGGTTTTAGGCGCGGTAAGACTTCTACCGGAGCAGGCTTTTGCACATCATCGATGCTCAAAATAGAACCGGTAATGTCGTTCGGCCTCCACGTCGTGCAACCTTTGCAACCTGTTTCGTACGCCCTCAAATAGATGTCCTTGAAGGCGTCGAATGAAATATCGGCGGGGCAATTGACGGTTTTCGAAATTGAGCTATCGACATATTTCTGGGTCGCGGCTTGCACCGCGATATGTGCGCCGGGTGTCAGGTTTTGAGCATTGACAAAGTAATCGGGAAGTTTTTGCGCGCCGAACATCGTGCGGTAAAGTCGGTAGGCATAGTCTTCGACAAGCTCGTCGGTCTTCTCGCCGTTTTCACGCGTGATTTTGCGCTTGTAGCTGTAGGCAAACACAGGCTCGATCCCGCTCGAAACGTTTTCGGCCAGCAATGATATCGTGCCGGTGGGTGCAATCGAGGTCAAAAGAGCATTGCGAACCCCGTGATCAGCAATCGCCCCGCGAATATCGGCGTCAACACTGCGTAGTGTTGGACCCGCCAAATACTTGTCTTGCACAAACAGCGGAAACGGTCCCTTCTCTGCCGCCAGCTCATTCGAAGCTGAATAAGCAGCGCGCTGAATTTTCTTGAACCACCGTTCGATCAGCGCCACCGACTCTGTACTGCCGTAGGTGGACCGGCACATGATCAGCGCGTCTGCAAGGCCGGTCACGCCCAATCCGATGCGCCGCTTGGACTTTGCTTCGCGTTCTTGTTGCGGCAGCGGATAATTCGAAACATCGATCACATCATCCAAAAACCGCACGGCAATGCGGGTGATCGCATCAAGCTCATTCTCGTCGAGCCGCCCGGTTTCGCTGAACGGGTCCTTGACCAATTTCACCAAATTGATCGAGCCCAGCAAGCACGCCCCATAGGGAGGCAAAGGCTGCTCACCACAGGGGTTGGTTGCCGCAATGCGCTCGGCGTACCAAAGATTGTTTCGTTCATTGATGCGGTCGATGAAAATCACGCCGGGCTCTGCATAGGCGTAGGTCGACGCCATAATCCGGTCCCAAAGGCCGCGCGCAGAAACGGTGCGGTAGATTTTGCCGTCAAACACAAGGTCCCACGCCAAATCTTCTTTGACGGCACTCATGAATTTGTCGGTCACCAGCACCGACAGATTAAAGTTTCTCAAGCGGTGTTTGTCGCGCTTGGCTTCAATGAAGGCCTCGATGTCGGGATGATCGCACCGCAGCGTCGCCATCATCGCGCCTCGACGCGAGCCCGCCGACATAATCGTACGGCACATCGCATCCCAAACATCCATGAATGACACCGGGCCTGAGGCGTCAGCCCCGACCCGCGCCACTTCTGCCCCTGTCGGACGCAGAGTTGAAAAATCGTGCCCAATGCCGCCGCCTTGCTGCATTGTCAACGCCGCTTCTTTCAAGCTGTCGAAGATACCGCTCATATCGTCCGGGATCGTTCCCATGACAAAGCAGTTGAACAGTGTGACGGCGCGCCCAGATCCCGCACCAGCCAATACGCGCCCTGCCGGCAGAAACCGGTGCTCTTGCAAAATACGTAGGAACTCGTCGCGCCACCGTGACCGCACCTCTGGCCGCTCCGCCAGTGCAACGGCCCCGGCGACGCGCGCCCACGTATCACGCATCTCGTCGTCGCCACGCGCAACACCCGGCCCCTTCAGCCGGTACTTCAAATTCCAGATCTGATGCGAGATATCCTGGTACGATTCCATCGATCTGCTTACCCTGTGCGCGCAATTGAGCAATCTAGCCTATCGCATCGCATCGTACAAGAATTTGTTCTCTCTATGTTCGACAATCCGTACGCTAAACTATTGCAGAAATTAACGAATTGGACCCACCGCCATTTTAGACTGCTGAAGGTTTAAATCCGCCTTCTACCAGCAAGCGCTTGGTAGCGTCTTCAAGCTGCCGCTCCAGTTCAGTCATGAAATTCTGCCGCTTCATGCCAGGCGGAATGGCAGGCAGGAACTCGACCACAATGCGGCCAGCCTTCGGCCAAGTACCTTTTCGCGGCCAATAAAGCCCTGAATTCAGGGCGATGGGTATGCATGGCACTTCAAGCGCCACATACAGCGCCGCTACGCCCGGTTTGTAGTCAGTCGTTTCGCCAGGAAGTTTGCGCGTACCTTCAGGAAAAATCACGACCGGACGTCCGGCCAGCAAACGATCTTTCGCCGCTTTGATCATCTCGCGCAGCGCCGACGCATGTCCGTACCGGTCGATGACGATCATTTCATTTTTTTGGGCATACCAGCCATAAACCGGCACCTTCAGAAGCTCGCGCTTCATGACTATAGCAGGATCCTTCAGCAAGACATGCTGCGCAATCGTTTCCCACATCGACAGGTGTTTGGCGGCATAGATGGCAGGGCCCCGGGGTACATTCTCACGTCCGCGCACTTCATAATCCAGTCCAACAATATGCTTGAGTCCCCAAAAACTGACTCCCGCCCAAATCTCCATACCCAGCGTGACGGCCCGCCGTGGCATCAGCAACGCCGGCAGCCAGACAAGATTGAACAAGATCGACCATGTCCAAAAGAAAACCTGGAACAATAATGCGCGCAAACTAGAGCTCACTTTGGCGCTAAAACCGTTTGCGGCGCATCGTCCGTGGGCGGCATGCCGGGTGCTGCTTCAATTGTAGCGGTGCCCGGCACTGGCGCAGGCTTGGTCCAAAGTCCCGACGCAGCCGCGACGCGGACTGTGGCTGCAAGATACTTCAGATACTCACCCGCCAGCACGCCGGTGGTGTACGGTTCACGCCACCATTCGCTCAAATGCACATCATCGGGAAACACCGGGTAAGCCACGAACTCAGTCTCAGGCAGCACGGCTTGAAGTTCCAATAAGCTGCGCGGCATATGATAGCTCGCAGTAACGATGATCACGGTGCGATACTTGTGCTCGCTGACCCAAGCCGAAGTTTCCCCGGCGTTACCGATTGTATTTTCAGCACTCCGCCCAAGATCAACGCAGCACAAAGCACGCCGTGATAGTCCGCCGACAGCATCGAACAGCTCCGCCCGCGTTGTGTCGGTATGTACTCCTGAAATCAGCAGTCGTGCACCCTTGCCCTGATCCAAGAGCTCTAGGGCCGCTTGCAACCGCCCCTCGCCGCCGGTCAAGGCCACGATCGCATCCGCACGGCCCGGATCCGAAGACGTGCGCGCAAGCGACCAAACAAAAACGGGAAAGCCAAGCACTGCAACGACGAAGGCCGCCACGGCCACACGAAACACGAGGCCGATCCATGCCCATCGTCTTGAAATTTCGTGCCGCAACTCTAATTCTCCGTAAGCATGGCCTCGACGGCCGCATATAAATCATCATAAACCTCCACCGGCAAAATGTCCTCCGGTAAGCCTTTTGCCTGCAATTCTGCGCCTTTTCCCGTGCGAACCAAGATGCGTTTGATACCCAGCGCCTTGCCAGCCTGCAGATCTCTCAGTTGGTCGCCCACCAATACAGCGTCATGAGGCGCCATACGAAAATGCGCCAGTGCCTCCCGTAGCATTCCCGGTCTGGGTTTTCGTCGTTCATGCTGCGACCAGGGCGGCTCGATACACGTGAGCAGCAAATCAACACGCCCGCCCTCTCGCAATAGTTCATCGCGCAGTTTTTCGTTAATCCGCTCGAGCATCTCCCTCGTAAACACACCACGCCCGACGCCCCCCTGATTGCTCACAACTGCAACCTTGATGCCGGATTTGTTCAGCCGTGCACACGCTTTGGCCGCTCGCGCGATCAACTGGAGTTCGCCGGGGTGTTTCACATAGTCGACCCGGTCCTCGTTCAGCACCCCGTCTCGATCAAGCAAGGCAAGTTTCATGGCATCCGGCCAAGCACGCGCAGCACCGTGAAACGCGCGGTCATCATCGCGATCAGCCCCATAGCCGCGGGTACAAACAGCAACCACAAATAATAAAGGGGCGAGCTGACCAGTTGTGGCAAATATTGTGCAGCGACCGGCGATTCACGGCCATCCCAAAAAAAGCTGCTCCCGATGAGTGTGAAGGCCGCAATCACAAGGCCGATGAGTCCACCCCGAATCCCAAGCCACAAAAAATGACGTTGGAATTCGCTGGCGATAAACACATCGCGCGCACCAATCATGTGCACAACCTCGACAATCTCACGATGTGTTTGCAAGCCCGCTTGCGTTGCAAAAATCACAATAGCAAACGTGGCAAGCGCGATCAGCAGCAACACCGACCAACCGACGGCTTCCGACGATGCAGCAAACCCTGCGAGCTCAGCATTCCATCGCTTGTGATCATCAAGATGAGCACCCGGCACACTATCAGCTAGTGCGCGCGCCAAACCTTCAAGCTCGACTTGCTGCCCGGGTGTCAAAGTCACCTCGATCAGTTGTGGCATAGGCAGACCTTCAAGTGCTTTGCCATCACCAAGCCATGGTTCGAGCAACGCTTTTGCGTCGTCACTGGTAAGTGGTTTGGCAGAAAAAATTCCCGGCCACTGGCTGACCAGTCGAACTGCCTCTTTCAGTTGGTCTGCCGGCGAAATTTGCGGCGACGGCAATAGCTGAACGGTCAAGGATCCAGACAGACCGTCAGTCCATTCCGAAGCGAGCCGGCTCAGTGTCAAAACACCGCCCAGGGCTAGACACGCCAAGAAGCTCATCACGGCGACAATCGTGTGCAGAGTTGCACCCGACGCGCTGTCTGCCGGCATCAACCCCGTTGGAGCATGGCTGCTCACGCGCGCTTACCCTCGCTCAGAAGGTGATCATGCGCCACCCCGGTCGTCAGTCGCCCCTCGCCCAGCCGGAAAATGCGCGTCGAAGGCAGACGCTCAAGGATGCGTTGATCATGCGTCGCGATCATGACGCAAGTGCCCAACCGGTTCAGTTCTATGAACAACCTAATGATGCGCGCACCAATTTCTGGATCGACGTTGCCCGTCGGTTCGTCGGCAAGCAGCAATTCAGGCTTGGCCACTACCGCACGGGCGATCGCGACGCGTTGTTTCTCACCGCCCGACAGCGTTGCAGGCTTTGCGTTCAATCTGTTTCCAAGGCCAACCCACAGGAGTAATTCCTCAACTTCCGCCCGAAAATGCGATTCGTCCTCCCCCGTCACTAGACGTGGCAGCGAGACATTTTCGAATACGGTCAAGTGCTCGAGAAGCCGGAAGTCTTGGAACACCACGCCGATCCGGTGCCGAAGCGCCGGCAGCTCATCCCGGGGGGTAGAGGCGATATCCCGTCCAAACATGGAAATTGCACCACGCGACGGCCTCTCGGCCAGATAGATAAGTTTGAGCAAGGACGTCTTGCCTGCACCAGACGGTCCGGTTAGTAAATGAAATGACCCTTTCTCAAGTGAGAAGGAGATGTCGCGCAGAACTTCGGGTCCCAGCCCGTATCTCATTCCGACATTCTCGAAGCGAACCACCAATTAATCCTTCTGGGTTAATGGTTTAGGAAAATGTATTGTGATCGCCCTTGCTTGCAGCTGCAAAAGCATTATGCCAAAAACCAAGAATCGAAACGGGCCATAGCCTGGAATGATAATAACCTGTCCACACTGCGCAACTCGTTATCTTCTCGAGGCTGGAACGGTACGGCCTCCTGGCCGGCAGGTCCGCTGTGCCCGTTGCCAACACATGTGGTTCCAGGAGCCCAGCCAGGATCTGCCGACGCCAATACCAATTCCCGTTGAGGAGCCAGCCTATACGGGCCCGATTACTGATCGATCACGTATGCTGGGGCCGCCACCGGCGGAACCAGCAATGCACTCTCTACCTCGTTTCGAGGCACCGTCACCACCCAAATCATTCGAGGCACTTTCCGCCTCGCAGGACTCAATGTCGGCGCAATTTAGCAACCGGCGGCGTGAGCGTTCGCGGGGAATGACTGGGTTAGTGATTGTATTGGCGTCCTTTGCACTGTTTCTCTTGGTTTTTTTGTCTCTGCCAAACGAGATCGCAACATATTGGCCACAAACGGCGAGTCTCTATAATGCGCTTGGCTACGAAGTAAACAAAAGCGGCTTCAGGATCGTGGCCACCCAAACACAAGAACTAGCCAACTCGATCCCCATCATTGTTATCAAAGGACAAATCATCAACGAAACCGGGAGAGAGCTCACCGTCCCCAGTGTCAGACTTTCAATACGCGACCGCGCCGGCCGTGAACTTCACAACTGGATTGTTCGTGCCGACCAAGACCGCCTGGGTCCTCGTGGCGAAGGTTCATTCAGCGCTCGTCTGGAAAGCCCACCCGCTGACGCCTATGACCTGGAAGTTCGCTTCGCCCGGGAAGGTGAGCAGTGATCACCGATTTTCAGCTTGAACCCTTATTTTCCGCCAGCGCAATTGCTACGCGCCTCACATCTCTCGCGGGCGAGATAGCAGTTCAAATGCCCCCCGAATTTGTTGCCATAGCCGTACTAAAGGGCAGTTTTGTTTTTGCAGCCGATCTCGTTCGGGCCCTCGCCGCCAAACAAATCAATCCGGAAGTCGATTTCATGACTTTGGCAAGTTACGGCGCGCAAACTGTGTCTTCAGGCAACGTGCGGCTATTGCGTGATGCCGAAATCGGTGTTGAAAATAAAAATGTTCTGCTGATCGACGATATACTGGACAGCGGGCGCACGCTGCAATTTGCACGGAATCATTTGTTGGCCCGCGGCGCAAAATCGGCAAAGGTATGCGTGCTTCTGGATAAAACAGCGTCAAGACAGCCAAAACCGGAAATTCTTGCGGATTTTATAGGCTTTTCCTGTCCTCAGGTGTTTGTCGCGGGGTATGGAATGGACTACGCCCACAAATGTCGCGGATTGCCTTTTGTTGCTATTTTGTGTCAGTAGCGAATCTGGATAAAATTTGATGGCCAAAATCCTGATCGCAGAGAATGAGCTGGCGCTCAGGGAATTTATTGCCCGTGGGCTGGAACAACGACGCCATAAGGTAACAATGGCACAAGACGGCTCGGATGCTATCGATCATCTGAAGAAGTCAAAATACGATTTGCTGCTGACCGACATCGACATGCCGATCATGGATGGCATTGCTCTCGCGCTAACCGCTGGACGCGACTACCCAAAAATGAAAATTATCATCATGTCCGGGCACGAGCATCAGATTGAACGCGCCCAAGGTCTCAATGATCTCGTCTATCGCGTGGTCTCCAAGCCCTTTACGATTGCAAAGATTTGCGAAGTTGTCGATGACGTCATAACGGCAAAGAAACCCAGCTCAAAATCGTCTGAGTAAACGCTCTATGTATTCAAGTTCATTGAGCGGCCGCCCGCGCTCTGCCGCCCGCCGTTGCAGTTCTTCCAAAATTTCACGGGCTCGTTGAATATCGAGTTTGTCCGGCACCTTTACTGAATCACCGAATGCAGGCCCGCTCGCAGACTGTGGCCGGCCAAAGGGATCCTCGGCCTCACCAGCCCCAATACCGTTGGCACCCGGCGTTGGAGCGCCTTGCCCGGTCATCTGCTGCAGCAATTGTTTTGCTATTGCTTCCCCGCCGCGGCGGAGTTCATCAATGGCCTTCTGCTGGTTTTGACCCGCATTGCTCAGCTTCCCTGACCCCAATTGATCGGCGGCATCGTCCATGGCGTCTTGTGCACGCTTGAGTGCACTGGCCATATCATCGCTCCGGCCGGCCTGCTTGATGACGGGTGAAAGGTCATCGCTGAGTTTCTCCTGCGCGCTTTGCAGAGCCGCACCCCGCTTGCTCCGGGCGCCGTCTGCAGCGCTCTGCTCCTGAAATGTCTGATCCATCAAGCGGCGTTGCTTGGCCATAATTGACCCGAGCTTCTCCAATGCCTGCGTTGCCGCTTGCTGCTCGGGAGACATTTTCCTGCTACCCGCCGCCTGCACGTTTTCAAGCAGGTTGAGCATCTGGCTGAGCAACTGCTGCGCCGCCGCTTTCGATCCTTGCCGCGCCAGGTTTTGGATCTGATCCAGCATCGCTTGCAAATCCTGTGGCCGGACGACTTGACCGTTTACCCCCTGCATCACCCGGTTCGATTCTTTGGCTTTCTGCGCCATCGCATGCATCATGCGTTCCAGTGCCGACCTCAATTGCGCCACAAGCCGCTCAATCTCTTGTTCTGAAGCACCCTTGGAAAGCGCATCCATAAGTTTACGTTGAATGTCTCGTAGTTCCGCCTGCGCTTGTGGCGTGTCGCCTTCTTCGATCCGAACCGCTAAATCCCACAACAATTGTTGTGCAGATTCGATGCGCGCCAAATCGATCCGCGTTGCATCCAACCGGGCACGGTGCACCTCAAACGTGGCCGTTCTGAGCGCGAGATACACGCGCGTGTCGGGCAAAAACCGCTCAGGCGCGATCGCCAACGCATCCAGCGCCTTAGCGACATCTCCGGCTGATCGTGGATCGCGCGCCAAGTTACGCCGCTGCTCAATTAGGGCCCGTGCCAAGGGCTCGTCGAAGCGGCGTTCCGGCAAGACAATCGTGACAGATTTAGACTTGGCGGTTTGATTGATTTCATCCCGCGCTACAAGTGTGACTTTGACTTTGAGCCCCGCCCATACGTGATCGGTCAAATCTTTGAAAATCATCGCCTCGCCGTCGCGAGCCGGAGCAGGCGGAAGCGGGAGATCCAGAATGATAGGCGTTACATCACGAACCGCCGCCGCAGGGCGGTCCAGGACAATCTGCGCTTCCGCCGAAGTGACGCCATAGTCATCCTTCAGTCCATAACTAAAGCGAAGCGATTGGGCTTGCGTCACGGCAAGGGGTGACTTGAACTCGATATGTGGCGGAGTGTCAGAGGCCACCGCAAAGCGCCAGATGGCTGCCTGTGTTGCGTTGAGCGACAGGCGAACCGAAACGTCGGTTTCAAGCGCAAGCTTTGCGTCGCGCGCGTCACCGCCCGCTGGCAAGAACTCCGGCCGCGACTGACGAGGTGCATAACCGCCAAGAGATGAGGCGCGCAGCACCGCTGATGAATCTCCATGGGTGCGCACAGTCAATGTCGCGCCTCGCGGAACAGTAATAACACCGTCATCGCCGCGTTGTGTTTGCGCCGTCAGATGGCGCGGTGCCTCTCCAGTGTAAGCGGGCGGCGTCACCCAGGCTTCGAAAGTTGCAGGCGCATGCCCCTGAGCGATCCCCGGCGACAATGCCGTAATTAGCCGTTCGGGGATCTCGGACCAGTTCGCGACCGTCAAAGCCACGATCACAAGTCCCATGAACACCCGCAGCGCGTGCGGGTCTCTTGCGGTTAGCGACAGCTTTGGCCATGCGACTTTCAGGCGATGAAGGTGATTGAAGATCCATCGCTGGTGCGCTCGCCACAAGTGCCTGGTGTCGTCGTCAGCCATCGCTGCTGGATGATCTTCAAGCGCGCTCAGAGGCCGATGATCAAGTCCGCTCGATTGCTCAAGATGGCGTACGGCCTGCGCATGGGTGGGAACAGACGATTGTCTGAGCGACCACATTATCGCCCGAATGATGCCGGCAAAGATTCCCATCAAACTGACAAGATGAAGCCATTCCGGCAAATAGACGAACAAATTCGCCAGCGCCAAAATCAAAAACAAACCAACGATGCCACCCGCGGGCCAAAGAATCGGATAAAGCCGCTCAGCAGAAAGCGAAACCCAGCTCAGCAAAACACGATGGCGCACTGTCCGTGGCAACGCCGGACGTTCGTCGCTTCCAGTTTGCTTGTGCTCAACCGTCACGTACGATCTCACTTTCGCGAAGACTAGTGAAGCCACTCCGGCATAATCTCGCGCGACATCATGTCTTCAACACTCAGCCGTGGTCGTATGACCGCAAAATGGCGGCCGCGTACCAGGACTTCCGGTACCAAGGCTCTTGCATTGTAACTGGAAGCCTGTACCGCGCCATAGGCACCAGCTGAAAGTATGGCAACCAAATCGCCTGGAGCGATAGGGGGCAATTCACGATCTCGTGCGAACAAATCCGCGCTTTCGCAGACGGGCCCAACCACGTCATAAACCCTACGTTGCGCATCTTTGGCTTCGATAACCGGAACAATGTCGTGCCGGGCGTCGTACATTGCAGGGCGGATCAGATCATTCATTCCCGCGTCAAGGATGATGAATTTTCGCTCATCTCCAGATTTGACGTATGTCACGCGTGAAATGAGCACCCCCGCATTCGCGGTAATCAGGCGCCCGGGTTCAACAATAAGCTGGGCCTGAAGGGCACCAACCGCGTCTCGAACGACGCCGCCATAGGCATCAGGCAGAGGAGGGGCGTCTTCGCGCGAATAGGGCACCCCCAATCCACCACCGAGATCGACACGTGAAATGTTCTGACCAGCAGCCCTCAGGGCGCGAACAAGCTCCGCAACTTTTTCAAAAGCCTCACGGAATGGGCCAAGCTCGGTGATCTGACTACCGATGTGCACGTCAACGCCCACGACTTCGATTCCCGGAAGTAAAGCGGCGCGTGCATATGCATCTTTCGCCCGATACCATCCGATACCAAATTTATTCTCAGCCTTGCCGGTCGAGATTTTTGCGTGCGTGCGCGCATCGACATCCGGATTTACTCGTATCGAAACAGCAGCCCGCTGCGACTTCGACTGCGCGACCTCGCTCAGGACTTCAAGCTCTTCCTCACTCTCAACATTAAACTGAAAAATGCCGGCAACAAGCGCCTGGGCCATTTCTTCGCGCGTTTTGCCGACGCCGGAAAAGACAATCTTTGAAGCAGGGATCCCCGCCGCAAGCGCACGTTTCAGTTCGCCAGCCGAAACAATATCCGCACCAGCGCCAAGCCTTGCCAAGGTCCTGATGACCGCCAGATTTCCGTTGGCCTTCACCGCATACGCGATCAAAGTACCCTTCGGCAACGCCGCCTCAAACACCCGAAAGTGCCGCTCAAGTGTCGCCGACGAATAACAATAAAATGGCGTGCCCACCGCGGAAACAATCTCAACGATAGCGACATCTTCAGCGTGCAATTCGCCGTTGCGATAACTGAAATGGTTCACGCCCAACACTCGTCAAGAGTTTTGGCGTGACCAAATATATTTGTATTCAACGCTGCAAAGCCACCGAAGGTTTCGGCGGTTCAAGCGGACCTTTTTTCCCGCAGGCCGAAACACCAAGTCCGGCGACGAGCGCCACGACAACCAACAAACGCACGATCATTTAAGCCGCTCCTGCCAATACACGATCTGTTCGCGGACGCGCGTGGGTGCTGTGCCACCAAAACTTAAACGGCTGGCAACCGACGCGTCCAATCCCAACACCGACTGTATATCGGCGGTGATGCCCGGCTCAACAGTTTGCATCTCGCTGAGCGGTAAGTCCAAAAGCCCGCATTTGCGCGCCTCAGCAAGGGCGACGATGCGTCCGGTGATGTGGTGTGCCTCGCGGAATGGCTTTTTCAGCACCCGCACAATCCAATCAGCGAGGTCTGTTGCCGTCGAAAACGCGTCGCCGGCGGCATGACGCATAGCAGGCTCATTGATCTGCATATCGTCAACCATGCCAGCCATGGCGGCCAACGCCAGCTCACAGGAATCCGCCGCATCAAAAACCGCTTCCTTGTCTTCCTGCATGTCCTTGGCATAGGTTAACGGCAAAGCCTTCATAACTCCCAACAGCGTCACCAGCGAACCCGTCACACGGGCACACTTTGCCCGCACCAGTTCTGCGGCATCAGGGTTGCGCTTTTGTGGCATGATCGACGAGCCTGTCGAGAATGCATCGGACAACCGGATGAAGCGGAATTGCGGCGAGCTCCACAGCACGATCTCCTCCGCCAGCCTGGACAGATGGGTTGCCATGATGGAGCACGCGCTCAAGTACTCGAGTGCAAAGTCACGCGCTGAGACGCTGTCCAGGGAATTGCGCATCGCGCCTGAAAATCCAAGCTCGCGTGCGGTCTGTTCGCGGTCGATGGGAAACGACGTTCCGGCCAACGCGGCTGCACCCAAGGGGCATTCATTCGTACAGGCGCGCGCAGAAGCAAACCGCACGCTGTCTCGGGCCGCCATTTCGACGTAAGCAAGCAAATGGTGTCCGAGTGTCACGGGTTGTGCTGATTGCAAGTGCGTAAACCCCGGCATGACCGTACCAGCGTGAACCGACGCTTTCGCGATGAGGTTCAATTGGAAGGCTCTGAGTCCTTCGCTCATCCTGTCAATTGAGTCACGCACCCAGAGTCTGAAGTCGGTTGCAACTTGATCATTCCGCGAGCGCGCTGTGTGTAACCGCCCAGCCGCTTCCCCGATCAAATCCGCCAACCGCGCCTCGATATTCATGTGAATATCTTCCAGATCACGCGAAAATGTGAATTTCCCGTGGTCAATTTCCGTCCTGATCTGGTCGAGGCCGTGTCCAATGGCGTCCGCGTCAGACTGTGCAATAATGCCGCGATGCGCCAACATGCGCGCGTGCACTTTCGAAGCGGCGATATCTTGGGCATAAAGGCGCCGGTCGAAATCGATGGAGGCGTTGATCTCCTTCATAATATCTGCGGGACCTTGGGCGAACCGTCCGCCCCACATTTCGTTCGCTGTCATTGTGCGTCGAGAGTCCAAAATAGGGAACCAGGAATGACTTCAAGCTGGCGTGTAGTGGTGATTGTCTTGACCGGTGCCATTGTGGCCGCCGCAGGCTTTGCCGTCTACACGATGTTGACAGGTGAAGACCAGTCTACCCGCCCAAAATTGGCCGGCATGGAGAATTTTATTCCAGCCCGTGAGTTTAAACCTGTCCCCCCGGTTCATTTTCTGGACGAGCAGGGAAATCAGGTGTCCCTCGAAAGGTTTCGCGGCAGCATCGTCGTGCTTAACCTTTGGGCAACGTGGTGCACACCCTGCCTTGCCGAAATGCCGATGCTCGACCGCTTGCAACAGCAACTGAAAGGCGTGGGCGTGGTGGTCATCGCGCTCAGCATCGACCGTGATGGCACAACCGCCGTTCGCGAATTCTTCAACCGCAATGGCATCAGGCATCTCGCGGTGTACGTTGACCCAACGATGCGCGCCCAGTCCACGCTCGCGACCTTCGGGCTCCCGACGACCATCCTCATCGACAAGCAAGGCCGCGAGCGAGGACGCCTTGTCGGCCCCGCCGAGTGGGATGACGCGAGCGCCGCCGATTTGGTGTTGAGCGCGAACGCACCGGTGCCCTAAACACCCATTGCCGCGTCAAGTGTCGTCCACATTGTAGCGCAGTCAACGACTTGGCCAGTTGCCAATGCCTTATCGATCGCCATGACAGTCATCCCTGCTTCAATCGCGTGATAGGCGGAAACTGGAAAAGCCGCACTTTCCGTGAGGGCGGAAATCAAATCATGCGCCATCGCCACATCGGCGCCGTTGTGGTCGATCTCTGACACCTCAAACTGGCGCCGGACCGGTGGACCAACATCGAGGCTCCGTCGCCACATAACTGTGTTGCGCACCAGATCCGCAATCAGGGTGCCTTGTGTACCTGCAATATACCAGCGCCTCTCCGGTAGCGCCGTCGAACTGTTGGAATGAAACGATAGCTGCACGCCATTGGCATACTGAACCAAAGCGGTTTGGTGGTCCGTGACATCGGACACTGACCGATATGCATCGCCTGTAGCAGCCCATCCGCCAGGCCAGGATTCATATGCCGCCTCGCCATTCGAGTAGAATCGTGCCGATGGCTCGCGGTCTGGCCGGAAGATGCCGCGCCCGCCAAAACTCATCACTTTCTCAGCTCTAGCCCCCGCAATCTCGCCCAAAATGTCGAAGTCGTGGCACACCTTATCGAGCAGGAACGAGCCGCCCCATTCGCGCTTGCGCCGCCAATTCCGGGCAAGATAGGAGCCGTGCTCGGGCGGCAAATGTTCGGTCGCATCAATCGACACGATTTGGCCAAGATGGCCATCGCGCACGGTAGACAAAATCTCGCGCACGATCGGCGCTGATCGCAACACTAGTCCCACATAAAGGTCCGGCGTGGTTTCCCGGCTCAGTCGTTGTGCGAGCGAATAAGACTCACTTTCGGTTCGTACGATTGGCTTTTCAACAAACACTGGGGTCTGCCCGTACAGCGCCAACATCAAATGCTCGGCATGCAAATGATTGGGCGATCCGATGAGAACAAGGTCGCGTCCTCCCGGCATCACGGCTTGTTCAACGCTGCGAAATGCCTCGCCCGGGTGAATGCCTTCCGAGATCAAACGGTCAAGTCCAACCGGGGAGGGATCGAAATAGCCATCGACACTGAATCGCGCGCCAGCCGCTTTCAGTGCAGAAAGCACCGCACTCATCCGTTGACCCAAACCAATAATGGCAAGACGCATGATTTGGTTCACATATTCAAGCGTGGGCGACCAACACGGAACAGATTGCCATTGACGTCAATCAGTACGAACTCAGAAACGCCCCAGGGTTTCTGCTCAATTGGCATCAACTTTCCAACGCCGGCTATTGCGAACGCATTATCGTGTTGGGACGGGTTTCTCGCCGCGATAGTCATAAAACCCGCGTTTGGTTTTCTGTCCAAGCCACCCTGCCTCGACATACTTCACCATAAGTGGGCATGGCCGGTACTTCGAATCAGCAAGTCCCTCGTAAAGCACCTGCATCACTGACAGGCACGTATCCAGCCCGATGAAATCTGCAAGCTGAAGCGGGCCCATGGGATGATTGGCGCCCAGTCGCATGGCCGTATCGATGGCATCCACTGTGCCCACGCCTTCATAGAGCGTGTAAACCGCCTCATTGATCATCGGCAGCAGGATCCGGTTCACGATGAACGCAGGAAAGTCCTCGGAATTCGCCGAAATTTTGCCCAAACGCTTCACCAGCGCCTGCACCGTGTGAAAGGTTTCTTCTTCAGTCGCAATCCCGCGAATGAGTTCGACCAGCTGCATCAACGGCACGGGGTTCATAAAATGCAAGCCGATGAACCGCTCCGGGCGGTCCGTCACGGACGCAAGCCGCGTAATTGAGATCGACGACGTGTTGCTCGCAATCATCGCGCTTTTTGACAGCTTCGGGCACAAATCGATAAAGATTTGGCGTTTTATTTTCTCGTCTTCTGTGGCGGCTTCTATGGCGAAATCCACTTTGGAGAAATCGTCGAGCGACGACGCAGCAGTGATGCGCTTCATCGCGCTGTCTTTTTCGGCGTCGCTTATTTTCCCGCGCGCGGCCTGGCGGGACAGGTTCATCGAGATGATCTCGAACGCAGCATCGACTTTTTCGCGTTTAACGTCATGCATCATGACGTCATATCCTGCCAGCGCACAAACATGAGCAATCCCGTTGCCCATCTGACCTGCGCCGATAATGCCGATTCGTTGAATTTCCATTTCAGTGTCTCAAACCCGCTGACTTGAGCGCCTTGTAAGGGACGCCACGTTCACGATGATATAAAATGTTGGCTTCAATAACCTTGCTTCTTCAGTTCTTCGTCCAGTTCCGGCACCGCCTTGAACAGGTCTGCGACCAGCCCGTAATCCGCCACTTGGAAGATCGGCGCTTCTTCGTCTTTGTTGATCGCAACAATGACTTTCGAGTCTTTCATGCCTGCCAGATGTTGAATGGCGCCCGAAATGCCAACGGCGATATAGAGCTCTGGGGCCACAATCTTGCCGGTCTGCCCGACTTGATAATCGTTTGGCACAAAGCCGGCATCCACTGCCGCGCGGCTTGCACCAACAGCGGCTTTCAACCGGTCGGCAATTTTCTCGAGCAGATGGAAATTCTCGCCTGATTGCATTCCGCGTCCGCCGGAAACCACAACACGTGCACCCGCAAGTTCTGGCCGCTCGGATTTCGACAATTCCTCTCGCACGAATTCGGAGAGGCCGGGGCCTTTTGCGGCGCCAATTGTTTCAATTGCGGCCGTTCCGGACAACTCGGCAGCCTTGAAGGCGGTCGGGCGAACAGTGATAACTTTCTTCGTGCCGCTTGGCACTTGCACTTGTTGCATCGCATTGCCCGCATAAATTGGCCGGGTGAAAGTATCGGTGGCATCGACAGACACTATTTCCGAAATCTGCTGCACGTCCAAAGCTGCCGCCACACGCGGCATATAGCTTTTTCCACTGGGGGATGCGGGGGTAAGAATGGCATCGTACTTGCCCGAAAGTTCAAGAATCAGTGCCGCCATATTTTCGGCCAGCTGATGCGCATACTGCGTATCGTCGGCAAGCAAAACCTTGGACGCGCCCGCAATCTTCGCCGCCGCATCGGCCACACTGCGTACAGAATGGCCAGCCACCAGAATGTCGACGGGGCCGCCCAGTGCGATCGCGGCAGTCATGGCTTTGGAAGTTGAATCTTTGAGCGATTTGTTGTCGTGCTCGGCAATCAGAAGAACGGCCATCTCAGATAACTCCCGCTTCGTTCTTCAGCTTTTCGACCAGTTCCTGCACCGACTTCACCTTCGTACCGCCTATACGCTTCGCCGGTTCGCTGACTTTGAGAACCTTCAGGCGTGGCGCCGCATCGACACCGAAATCGGCGGGTGACTTTTCGTCAATCGGCTTCTTCTTTGCCTTCATGATGTTCGGCAGCGATGCATAGCGCGGCTCATTCAAGCGCAAATCCGTTGTGACGATGGCGGGCAGCTTAAGGCACACGGTTTGCAAACCACCATCTACTTCGCGCGTAACTTCGGCCTTATCGCCATCTATCACCACTTTCGAAGCAAACGTTCCTTGCGGCCATCCCATCAACTGCGCCAGCATTTGACCGGTTTGATTGCAGTCGTCGTCTATCGCCTGCTTGCCAAGAATAACAAGTTGCGGACCTTCGGCTTTTGCAATTGCGGCCAGTATCTTTGCGACTGTTAGGGGTTCGACATCCTGTCCGCCTGTATTTACAAGAATGCCACGATCAGCGCCCATGGCAAGCGCAGTACGGATCGTCTCTTGGGTTTCTTTTGGCCCCACCGACACGGCAATGATCTCCGTGACAACACCTTTTTCCTTGAGCCGAATGGCTTCCTCGACACCGATCTCATCGAAGGGGTTCATCGACATCTTTACATTGGCGAGATCGACACCCGTTTGGTCCGCCTTGACGCGGATCTTCACGTTGTAATCGACGACGCGCTTGATCGCTACAAGCACCTTCATCCGGCTAATGTCTCCGCTGGGGCCGCGGCCCCTAACAAACTGGAAAATCACACCCGGTAGACCAAAATCGGCCAAATCACGCCGACAGCGCCCCGAGAATCTTCTGCAATTGTGCGCTGCACAAAATACGTGCAAGTGCGAAGAGTGTCAACGAATCGTAAGAAAATCTCCCCGGCCCTGCCGAATTTGGCAGCGAACGTATGGGTGGGCTAGTTTTGCGACGCACCGCCAAAGGCGGATTGGCCGCTTCTCTTGAAAACAAAGACCAGCACCACCCCTGCCAGGAAGCCACCGATATGTGCCCACCAGGCAGTGTCGCTGTTGTCCTGCATCCACACTGAAAAAATCTGGAAGGCAAACCAGGCGCCGATCATCAGATAGGCTGGAACCTTGAGCGGGATTCGCCCAAAGGCCAGCGTCCACATTTTTACCCGTGGATAAAGGATGACGTAAGCCGCGACCACGCCACCAATTGATCCAGAAGCGCCGATAAGCGGACCTTCCGACCCGGGGTTCGCATAGCTGTGTGCCAATCCGGCGACAACTCCGCATATTAAATAGAACAGTAGAAACCGGAAGAAGCCCATTGCGTCTTCAACGTTGTCGCCGAAAACCCAAAGAAACAGCATGTTCCCGGCGAGATGCCACCAATCGCCATGCAAGAACATGTAGGTCAGCAAAGTCACTTCAGGGGGAAGCAGCGCAAATTCCGCCGGCAGTTTCGCGTTGCCCAACAATGATGTCGGAATCACGCCTGCCGACATCGCAATACGCACGAGTTCGGCTTCGACCAACGAATCTTGCCAGATAAAAACGAACACGTTGATCGCAATCAACAACAAGGTGGCGTACTGAAACGAAATGACCTTAAGCGGGTTGTCGTCCTTAAGCGGCAGAAAAACCATGAGCGCCTCAGTGTGCTAGAGCTGACCGTTGAGCCATACCCTACCGGACTGGAATGCAACAGGCGATAAGAATGAACTAAGCCTTAAGCATGGCACGCACATCGTCCACTACGCGCAGCCAATTATCGACGTGACGCTTTAAGTTCGCCAAAGAAACGCCGTCCTTGATATTGATGGAATAATCGAACATGAACGTCTTTCCGTCCTTCGCAATGTAAGCACGGCCAAAGACGAATTTTTGATTGTAGATATTCGCGGCGTCCAACGTGGTCTTTTTACTCAACTCCCATTGCGCCAGAAACTGTAAATTGTTGCAACGCCGGTTGCCCGCTCCGACGCCTTCGCAGTCGTACATATTGACGTAAAACTCAGTACCCTTCGGCGCTTTGGCTTTAAGCCATGGATCGGTTTCATTTTCCGTTGCGTCTCTAACGGTCATGCCATGCGACGTTAAAATTTTTTCCAACTCAGCGCGCGTCACGCCCTTCTCGAATGACACGGATGCTGTTTCGGCTGCAAGAACCGGGTTGCAAATGCCAGCAATCACAATGCACACGCCAATGAAAATCTTGCGCATAAAATCTCTCCGTATGAAATCGTCGCGTCTGGCCACGAAAACTAGCCGCCCCGGACTCAATTGCAACTAACGCAATTTTTAAATGCGGTTAGCGCCAGGTACCCACAGCACATCACCCCGTGACAAATTAGCATAACGTGCGGCGACAAAAAGAAAATCCGACAAGCGGTTGGAATATTTGACGGCCGCCGCTCCAACCGGTTCGCTTTGTGCAAGCTTGACGATCAAGCGTTCGGCCCGGCGGCACACTGTGCGCGCAACATGCAGATGTGCGGCCAACGCAGTGCCACCCGGAAGCACGAACGAACGCAGGGGCTGCAAGGCTTCATTCATCTCATCGATTTCACGCTCCAGCCGGTCAACCTGGGCATCGACGATGCGCAATGCCTTTGCGGCAATCTCGCTCCCGTCTTCTGGCACGCAAAGATCCGCACCCAAATCGAAGAGGTCATTTTGCACCCGTGCCAGCATGACATCGAGCTCGCCCTCAGCATGGAGCCGCGCCACTCCCACACAGGCATTCGTCTCGTCAACCGTGCCATAGGCCTCGATGCGTACATCGAATTTCTTGACACGCTTGCCTGAGCCAAGTCCGGTTTCGCCCTTGTCACCTGTGCGTGTGTAGATACGATTGAGGACGACCATTTCCGTTTCCTTATTGAGGACCGCGCCCGGAAAAATAAAGCACAGCCATAACCACGATGATGGCCACAAACTGTGCGACGACGCGGTACCGCATGAGTTTATTCGAGTAAGATCGGGAAAAATCAGCACCCCGGAACAGGCTGTAAAGTCCAGCGGCCAACACTCCCGCCACGATCAGGATCGCGATACCGATCAAAAGTTTGCCTTCAAACATGCTCATGCCTTACCGCGTAAGGATGGGCCCTGCAACATCAAGTCGCGTCGCTAGTTCCCGTCTTCAAGCAATCGCCGCGCAATCACCTGCGCCTGTATTTCTGCAGCACCTTCAAAGATGTTCAATATCCGCGCATCGCACAACACCCGGCTCACCGGGTATTCCAGCGCAAATCCGTTGCCGCCATGGATTTGCACCGCGCTATCGGCAGCGGCCCATGCCACGCGCGCGGCCAGCAGCTTGGCCATACCTGCCTCAAGATCACAGCGCCGTCCGGCATCTTTCTCTCGTGCCGCAAAATAAGTCAGCTGCCGCGCCACCATGATCTCGACCGCCATCATAACGATCTTGTTGGAGACACGCCCGAACCCGTAAATGGCTTTGCCAAACTGCTGCCGGTCCAGCGCATAACGCAACCCAAGATCCATCGCTGATTGCGCAACACCGATCGCACGTGCCGCTGTTTGAATGCGCGCAGACTCAAATGTCACCATCAATTGCTTGAAGCCCTGACCTTCCGCACCGCCCAGCAGATTCGCGTGCGGCACCTCAAAGCCATCGAACCCGATCTCATATTCCTTCATGCCGCGATAGCCGAGCACTTTGATCTCGCCGCCACTCATGCCTTTCGCAGGAAAGGGGTTGGCTTCTGAGCCGCGCGGTTTGGGCGCCAGGAGCATCGACAACCCTTTGTATCCCGGTGCGTTTGGATTGGTGCGCACCAGCAACGTCATCATATCGGCGCGCGCCGCATGCGTTATCCAGGTCTTGTTGCCGGTGATTTTCCAGGTGTCGCCTTCCCGCGTAGCCCGCGTTCGCAAACTTCCCAGATCGGAACCGGTGTTGGGTTCGGTGAATACAGCCGTCGGCAAAATGGCGCCCGAAGCTATTTTCGGCAGCCAGTATTTTTTCTGCTCGTCAGTACCGCCACCCAGGATAAGTTCAGCCGCAATCTCTGATCGCGTGCCTAACGATCCCACACCGATGTAGCCGCGCGAAAGCTCTTCGGAGACAACGCACATAGCCGTCTTGCCAAGCCCGGCACCGCCAAAACTCTCCGGAATCGTCAACCCAAAAACACCAAGTGCGCTCATGTCTTCGATCACCGAAAGCGGGATCAGTTCGTCTTTCAGATGCCACGAATGAGCGAACGGCGCCACACGGTCAGTGACAAATTTGCGAAACTGATCGCGCACGAGGCTCATATCGTCGTCAAGCGCAACATCGCCAAACGTGATGGCGGTGTCTTGTGACGCGATCAACAACGCCAGTGCCGCTTTGACTTCATGGCAAAACCCGTCGGCAATCAAATCGGCGACGGCGCCCGAATGAAAGCGCGCGGCGTCGGCATTCGATACTCCCAGATCTGAAAGCCGGACGATTTCGCTTTGGCTCATCGCAATGCCGCCGGAAATCTGCGTGCAGTACTCTCCAAATGCCGCACTCAGGATCAATTGCTCGATCTCGCCGAATTTGCCTTCAACTTCCAGCCGTTCTGCCCATCGCTGCATTTGCCGCAAAGCTTCGACATACGTCGAAAGCCATGCAAATCCGTGTGCGGCATGTTGTGCGTTGTCGATGCCCTTCGCCGCGTTGATCACACCACGAACGCCACTCTTGGCCTTCAGATGAACGGTTTCTATGGCAACCACGGCTGCCCTGACTTGGGCAAGAAGCATTTTTGAATTCACACCGGTCATGCCGCCACTTTCGCCAACCAATCCAAGGCCCAAGCCCAACTCTCGGTCAAATGCTCCCACACCCATGGCAGCACTTCAGTGATAACCAGGTGCAGACCCAGCCAGCCGATGTAGAGCGCAATCATCGACCCTACAACACCGGCGAACACCAACAGACCATCGCGCTCGATAATTGCTATCGACATAAAGGCAATTGCCACACCCGGCGGAAAATTGGTCCCGGGCCCTGGTAGCGCGATGACGATAGCGAGAACAAAAACGAGCAGCCCCAACAGCCGTTCACCCAGCCTGCCGACGATGAACTGAAAGCGCGGTTTGCAGATTGTCTCAACCCATCGCAACGCTGGAACGGCGCGCCGGATCGATTTCTCAAGATCGGTCTTGAGGAAACTGCGCTTTGCGATGCTCTTGGGCAGCCAGGGCGTGCGGTACCCGGCCAGCATCTGTAGACCAAAGAACAGCAGGGGGATCGAAAAAATGGTGGCAAATCCCGGTGGCGCGATCGCGCAAGCCACGCCAAACAGCAGAAGCAAGAAGCCAAAACTGCGCTCGCCCAAAGCGTCCATAAGGTCTTGCAGGCTCATCCGTTCGCCCGGGAAATCACGCACAATGGCGAGCAATGCTTCGGACGTTGAGCGGTGGCTGGTTGTGCCGGTCATCTTCGATATCATAAACTCAGTCGCAGGATTGGGCGTTTGGGATCTTCGCGGACAGTCTCGAATCCCAGACCAAGGTACGTCGATTCAGGTCCGTTCCACAACTCGCTTGCATCGGACGCGCCGCGTTTGGGATAGGCATCGATAGTGCGCGCCCCTCGCAAACGCAAATCCGAGACGATCAGCCCAAGAGCTTTTTGCACACAGCCCATCCGCCGGAACCTTGGCAAGATCAGCACGCATCCGATCATCCATGCATCGTCATCGCATGGGATGTTGAACTGCGCCGCGAGCTTGACGAAAGCATCTCGCTTCCAGGCCTGAACCCAGCCCGCGAGCGCGTTGTCCGCGTAGATCAGGTAGCCGTCGTGGATGCCACTTTTGAACAACGCCGCGCGTAATGCCGCGTTGTCGTCCGTTGTGCGCTCGGTCCAGTGTTGCCATGTCGGAACCCACCACGTGACGCAGTGACACCAACCACTGCCGGTGGCGTCGCAGTGCACGCGATGAAATTCGACTTCGCTCTCGTGCGAGAGGCGTTTGATGGAGATGGCTGGCGCGATGCTCACGCGCAAGACGATAGCATGCAGAATCCATCGGGGAAAGCACCGGCCCTCCGCGCCAAAGCGCGAAGGGCCGGTCAAAGGTATATTGAGGACTAGAAATGCTTCAACGAGATTGAAGCAACGCCCGCTGCCAAATTCACACCCGTTCCGCCTTCGACACTCACAGGCTGCAGCGTGATCGACTTGTCGAAGCCGCCGATGAGCACGTTGACGCCTGCGCCAACGCCAACAGCAACACTGGCGGACGCCCCGGCATACTCGCCGTCAAGTGCGTCTTTGCCGACATCGGACGTTGGTGCAATCACCGCCCATACCATTGTCGCACCGTCGCTGTAGCCAAGATCAATGCCAACTTTTTGAATGTCGCCCATATAACGTTCAGGCTTGCCCCTCGAGGGCGCATAGGAACAACGTAACGCTTTCGTCGAGCCGACGATGTAACTCCAGCCTGGTTCCACCTTGCATGTGAGCAAGCCGACTTTCACTCCGGCATTTGCCGCTTGTGCCGGTGCGGCGCCGAGCATCAACGCGGCAACACCTGCACTTAGGAATAATTTCATCATAAAGGTTCTCTCCTCGGAACAAAAGTGCCTCTACCAGGCACTTGGGAGATAACGTCAGGAGGGGTTCAAAGTTCCGAGCGTTAACCGCGCCCGTGCAGACATCGCAGCAATTTGCTGCGCCATATCGCCCCGAACCGTTTCAGCGAATCCGCATTGGTGTCAGCGCTTTCCCGCTTCCACGACGTCCTCGAACGTACGCATACCTGTGCTTTGCGCATTCACCAGCACCGCCATATTGCCGGGCAAATGCTGGTTCTTCCACATCTTCGTATGCGCCTTGGGAATATCGTGCCACGAAAACACTTCCGACATGCACGGATCAATGCGCCTCTCGACCACCAAGCGGTTAGCCTGAGAGGCCTGCTGTAGATTCGCAAAGTGCGAACCTTGAATGCGCTTCTGCCGCATCCACACATAGCGGGCATCAAATGTGATGTTGTAGCCCGAGGTCCCGGCGCAGAACACGACCATGCCGCCGCGTTTGACCACCAGGCACGACACCGGGAATGTTGCTTCGCCCGGATGCTCGAACACGAAATCGACGTCGTTGCCTTTGCCGGTAATGTCCCAAATTGCCTTGCCGAACTTGCGCGCTTCTTTGGTCCACTCATCATAGGCCGGCGTACCAACTTGCGGCATCGCACCCCAGCAATTGAAGTTTTTGCGATTGATGACGCCTTTGGCGCCCAGGTCCATCACAAAGTCGCGTTTAGTATCGTCTGATATAATGCCGATCGCATTGGCACCCGACACCGCGCACAACTGCACCGCAAAAGAACCCAATCCACCCGACGCGCCCCACACCAATACGTTATGACCCGGGCGCAAGATATGGGGACGGTGCCCGAAAAACATGCGGTAGGTCGTAGCCAGGGTCAGCGTATAGCAAGCCGATTCTTCCCACGTCAGATGCCGGGGCCGCTCCATCAGTTGGCGGTCTTGCACACGGGCAAACTGCGCGAAGGAACCGTCGGGCGTCTCATATCCCCAAATGCGCTGCGACGGTGAGAACATAGGGTCACCGCCATTGCATTCTTCGTCGTCGCCGTCGTCTTGGTTGCAGTGAATGACGACCTCGTCGCCGACCTTCCAGCGCTTCACCTTCGAACCCACAGCCCACACCACACCAGATGCGTCTGACCCTGCAACGTGATAAGGGTTTTTGTGACTGTCGATCGGTGAAACTGGCGTACCCAGTGCGGCCCAGACGCCGTTGTAGTTCACACCCGCAGCCATGACGAGCACCAGCACATCGTGGCTGTCCAGTTCCCAGGTTGGCACGACTTCGATTTGCATCGATTTTTCAGGTTCGCCGTGCCGTTCCTTCCGGATGGCCCACGCGTACATTTTTGACGGCACATAACCAAGAGGCGGAATCTCGCCGATCTCATAGAGATCCTTGTAGGCCATTTTTGCTTCTTTCACGCCGATGGGGGTGACAGTGGCAGCCATGATGTCCTCGATGATATTTGTGACAGTTCTAAACGCCGAATATCACCGAGTCGTTGTGCGTCGCAATATAAACCGTCGTGGGTTTCACCTGAAAATGTCAAACAGGTTTAATAAAATTACAAAGTTTATAGTTATTTCGTATTTTTATACCCAATGATGCTGCAATGCAACACTGGCGCCTTTGTCTCAGTGCTTGGAGGGGGCCTTCTCGCCAGCTCTCAATTTCACTGGAACTTTGTCGGTCGCGAACGGGCAATTGTAATGCGGCGAGCGGGCACAATTTGGATTGTAGGCGCGATTGAAATCGATCGTGAGTTTGGCAGGTATGCCGTCGACGTCGATGTCCATATAACGCCCCACGCCATAGGTTTTCTTGCCCGACAGCTCGTCCAGGAAAAACGCTGATAGCGACTTTATTTGTGCCGCGTCCGTCTTGTCCGTGTACATCGCAAGCCGCACTGGTTTGCCCTCTAACGTAAACACTGCAAAGCCCACGCGATTGAAGCGCTTGAACCAGCCACGCGAGGTTTGAAAGTCCACGCCTTCCAAACTTGGCGAGGGCTCGAAAGTGGCCTCGACAACGGCGTTTGGATTATAAGAAAAATACTCCAAGCCCTTAAAAGCACGCGCCGCCGGATGGCCCTGATTGTAGACCATCACCCGCAAACCATTGACGCCGGGTTTGACTTCAGTAAGGGCAAAACGCACATCGATCCCGGGCGAAACATTCAAGGTCTGCGGCTTTTCCAAGGTGAATGTCTTGGTCTGGCCCTTGTGCACGACCGCAGCGCCGCCGTCTCTGTAAGCCACCCGCAACCCGTCGGGTGCCGCCAGCGCATCGAGCGTCCAAACATACTCCAGCATTTTCTGCTTGCGGTTCGTCAGCCACGCGCTCTGCCCCTCGTTGAGGTAAACCGCATCGTCGATCTTGAGGATGGCAAATTTCTCAGTTGACCACGCGGCATTTTCTTTCGCGCGCCATTCTTTCCACGTCTCAACCGCTGCCGCGTTGACGGGCAGTGCACCGGCACCCCAGGCAGCAAGCACAAGCGAGACCATCGCCAACCTTAACGCTTTCATCGACACGCCCTCCAATTACTCAACATAATGCTTTCTTACAGCGTTGCCCAAGCCATGCAACTAGGATTAGATCGTCATGCTGCGGCGCAGCGCGACGACACCACGGCAGGACAATGCGCGACAAACCCTGGATTTTCCGAACCTACGCAGGCCATTCGACGGCGCAAGCCTCGAACGCGCTTTACCGCGAAAACCTGTCGCGCGGCCAGACGGGCCTGTCAGTCGCCTTCGATCTGCCGACCCAAACCGGTTACGACAGCGACGATCCCAAGGCCAAGGGCGAAGTCGGAAAGGTCGGCGTGCCCGTCTCGCACCTGGGCGACATGCGCATGCTGTTCGACGGCATCCCGCTTGCCACCATGAACACCTCGATGACGATCAATGCGACGGCACCCTGGCTGCTCGCGCTTTATATCGCCGTCGCCGATGAGACCGGAACGCCGCGCAAGGACCTGCAAGGAACGACGCAGAACGACATCATCAAGGAATACCTCTCGCGCGGCACCTATATCTATCCGCCAAAGCCGTCGCTGAAACTGACCGCCGACACGATCGCCTTCACCTACCGCGAATTGCCGAGATGGAATCCCGTCAACGTCTGCTCGTACCATCTGCAAGAAGCGGGCGCCACGCCGCTGCAGGAAATCGCCTACGCGCTTGCGGCCGCGACAGCGATCCTCGACGAAGTGAAGCAAAGCGGCCAAGTGCCCGACGCCGACTTGGGCCGCGTCTTCGGCCGCATCTCGTTCTTCGTCAATGCCGGCATCCGCTTCGTGACGGAGACGTGCAAGATGCGCGCCTTCACCGAGCTTTGGGACGAGATCGGCCGCAAACGCTACGGCGTGACCAACGAGAAGGACTTGCTGTTCCGCTATGGCGTGCAGGTGAACTCGCTTGGACTCTCCGAACAGCAGCCCGAAAACAACGTCTATCGCATCTTGCTCGAAATGCTGGCCGTCACCCTGTCGAAGAACGCCCGCGCCCGCTCGGTGCAATTGCCCGCCTGGAACGAAGCGCTCGGCCTGCCGCGCCCCTGGGATCAGCAATGGTCGTTGCGCGCCCAGCAGATTCTCGCGCTCGAGACCGACCTGCTCGAATTCGGCGATCTCTTCGACGGCTCGCCGGTGATCAAGGCGAAAGTCGATGAACTCAAACGCGAAGCCCTCGCCGAACTCGCCCGCATCGACCAAATGGGCGGCGCGATCAAGGCGGTTGAAACCGGCTATATCAAAGAACGCCTCGTCGAATCCAACGCCGCCCGCGTGGCTGCGATCGAGTCTGGCGATCAGACGGTCGTCGGCGTCAACGCCTACAAGGAAACGGCGCAGCCGGGTTTGGCGGGCGGCGCCTCGTCAGTAATCACAGTCGATGTTTCCGCCGAACTCGGTCAAATCGAACGCCTCAACGCCTGGCGCAAAGCGCGCGACGCCAAAGCCGTCGCCGCATCGCTCGACGAACTCCGCCTCGCCGCATCCGAAGGCCGCAACATCATGGAGCCCTCCATTGCCTGTGCGAAGGCCGGTGTCACGACGGGCGAGTGGGCGGGCGAGTTGCGCAAAGCCTTTGGCGAATTCCGCGCCCCCACCGGCGTTGCCGTCGAACCGCGCCTGTCGAACGACGAAGCCATCGGGCGCTTGCGCGAAAAAGCAAATGCAGTGGCCCTCCGCCTCGGCCGCGCGCCGTCATTGCTGGTTGCCAAACCCGGCCTCGACGGCCATTCGAACGGTGCCGAACAAATCGCCTACCGCGCCCGCGATTGCGGCTTCGCGGTCGTCTATGACGGCATTCGCCTGACGCCGGCCGAAATCGCCAAGGCGGCAAAGGAAAAGCGCCCGCACGTCATCGGCCTCTCGATCCTCTCGGGCAGCCACAAGGAACTCGTCGCCGAAGTCATGCGCGAACTGAAAGCTGCAGGCCTCGCCAACATCCCCGTCATCCTCGGTGGCATCGTCCCCCCCGAAGACGAAGCCGCGCTGAAAGCGCTTGGCATCTCCCGCATCTACACACCCAAGGACTTCGACCTCAACGCGATCATGGGCGACATGCTGAACATGGCTGGGAACTGCTGATCTGAATGAAGTCTACCTTGGAGACGAGGGCGATTGGTGCCTTGACGTCTTGCATGCGTTAACCAACGCAACAGCAGAAATTCGAGGAAGCGGATATGATTCTCGATTTCCCGTGCATGTGTACATGATTAGGATTTCCGCCAATTTCTAAATTTCAAATTTCTGCCCATTTGGCCAGGAAATGGCTGACTTACTGTGGTTTTTGATGATTTTAATTTAGCATGCAGCAAACATGCACGCGAAACGCCGAAGGCGGAAGCCGATTGCCGCGCCAAGCACGCACAAAACCAAACCGCTCCATAATCGCTCCGGAGCGGCGCAGTGGTGCCTATTCAATTTTCAAGTCGCAGCTGAACGCCAGCCTTTAGAGCCAGAGTTAGAAGTCAAGAACATATATAGAACATAACGCCGCTCGTCAATGGAAAACTCAAATCCCGCGCGGGCGACCTGAAATCCGCGATCCAGTTTGCGCAGTCATCGGATCATGGGCGACATTCTGGGCACTGTTACAGTTTCGGTAGGGCGGCACGAACTATCTCCGCCACGGTATCGCGACCAACCCCGCGCCGAGCACAGTATGGCGAAGATAGCCAATCGGCCAACAACCGCGCACCCTTGCTGGAATTGCACGTACGACAGCAAAGAGCGATGTTCTCCCGCGTTATGATCCGAGCGTCGTTGATGATGTGCTCCCAGCTTGGCCTAGCCCCGGTCCCGGCGGCGGACCCAAAAACCACTCTGCAATAGATGCAGCCGGTGTCTCGCGCTCGTACCTCGCTCTCAAGCCAAGCGGGGATGTTCCAACGGTTCATATGCGATATGCTCCCCCGGATGCTGACGGAGTCTATTATGCCGAAGGGGCCAAAAGGCCAAAATCGCCCCGCTGACGTGATGTAACAGTGCCACATTCTGAACACGGTAGAATTGGTAGTCTCAGCAAACTGGATTGCCCCATGCATGCTGAATATCTCATCACCAATTGGACAGAGCAGATCAACCGTTGACCGCAGATTCCAATCAACTCACCTACATCACCACCTGCAAGGGCAGGCTTTCTCACCTGCAACAAACGCTGCCCCGGATTGCCGCTCAAGCCGGTGTCACCTGTGTGGTCGTTGACTACGACTGCCCTGACGGAACGGGGGGCTGGGTGCGTGAAAAATTTCCGCAGGTGAAGCTGGTTCAAGTTGAAAATGAGCCCGGCTTCAGCGCGGCCCGCGCCCGCAATATGGGTGCGAATGTGGCTGCAACTCCTTGGTTGGGTTTTTTCGATGCGGATATTCTGCTTGACCCGAAATTTGCATCCAAAGTGTTGCCAGTTTTGAAACCCGGGCATCATTACCGGCCCGACCCGCTCACGCGCCAAACATGGGGATCGTTTATCTGCAGGCGCGAAGATTTTGAAACCGTCGGCGGCTATGACGAAACCTATTTTGGTTGGGGCGCAGAAGATGACGATATCTATGACGTCATGCAAATGCGCAACATCAAGCGGGCGGCATTTCCGGCAGCCCTGGTGTCGGAACTTCTCCATCCGGACGAGATGCGAACACGATTTCACTCGCTCGAAATGGCCCAAAGTCATCGCATCAATCAATTCTATAAACACATCAAACTTGACGCGATGCGGATTCTCCAAGGCACACTGCCTGAAGAACACCGCCGCCGGATCTACGGCCTGGTCTCGCAATCAGTGAAGGCGCTTGAACTGGACCCCGCGGCACCAGCCATTGTGAACATCGACCTGCCGCCGCTTCTGATTTCGCCCCCACCCGCCGATCACCCTCTTCCGGACGCAAAGGCCGCCAGAATCAGACGCAGACTTCAGTACAAGCTGGATCTCAGTATACGAAGGGCAGACAATTATTAACCGCCGCCAGGAACGTACAAACTCTCCACTCCCGGCCCGAACGGCAAGCCGAGCGAAAACCACGCAATGAAGAATGCGCCCGAGGCCAAAAAGAACGCCACCGTATAGGGCAGCATCAGCGCGACCATCGAGCCGATTCCATAGTCGGGCATATATTTGCGCGCCATCACCAGGATCAGCGGGAAATAGCTCATGAACGGCGTGATCATGTTGGTTGTCGAATCGCCGACCCGGTAGGCCGCCTGGGTTGCCTCCGGCGCGATGCCGAGCAGCATCAACATCGGCACCAAAATCGGCGACAGGATCGCCCACTTCGCCGACGCGCTGCCGATCAACAAATCGCACCCCATCGCAAGCAAGATCACGGCCACGAGCAAGATCACTGGCGCGCCTTCGAGGCCTGCGCTTTTCAATGTCTCCGCGCCCGATATGGCCAGCAGGCTTCCCATATGCGACCAGCCGAACAAAGCCACGAACACCGAAGCAAAGAAGACAAGCACCAGATAAGCGCTGATCTCACCCACGCCTTTGCCGGCCAGCACCACGGCGTCCTTGTCGGACTTGATCGAGCCTGCGCCCACGCCGTAGCCGATGCCACAAGCGAGAAAGACAAGGAACATGATCGCCACCATCGACTTGAACAACGGATCGAAAGACCCATCGTCGCCGCGCAGCGGCGATCCAGGTTCCCACGCGAGCAAGGCCACGAGCGCCAGCACCAGCAGAAACCCGACGCCCGCAAAGCGCAGACCTCGCGCCTCGCGTCGGTCTTGGTCAACGTCGAGCGGTGGAGGCGCGACTGGCACCCATTTCGCCCCTGCATTCAAACGCGGTTCGACGATCCACTCGCACACCAACGTGCCAACGATCACATAGACCGGTACGATGGCTGCGAGAAAATACCAGTTCGCCGTGATCTCGACCGTGTAGCTTTTGTCGATCAACTGCGCCGCCGCCTGCGTCATGCCCGACAAAATACCGTCGCCCGGCGTAATGGCGAAGTTCGCGGCAAAGCCTCCTGCGACGCCGGCAAAGGCGGCCGACAAACCGGCAACCGGATGCCGCCCGCTCGACGCAAACACCACCGCCGCTAATGGAATCAACACCACATAGCCCGCGTCCGACGCGATATTGGCTTGCACGCCCGCAAACACAATCGTCAGCGTCATCAGGGGCTTGGGCACCGCGCGCACCAGTCCTTTCAGCGCCGCCGCGAAAAATCCTGCGCGCTCGGCCAAACCCGAGCCGATGATCACCACCAAAACAATCCCCAGCGGCGGAAAGCTCGTCAAAATCAGCGGCAACTCGACGAACAGGCGCCGGATTTGCGCCGCATCGAACAGGCTCACCGCCGCAACCGCCTCGCCTGTCGCCGGATTGATCGCCGAGGTCCCATGTCCGGCCAGAATGGCCGACAAAACCATCACGATCGCGATGGAAATGATAAAGAGCGTAACGGGATCGGGCAGTTTATTCCCTGCTGTTTCGATCGAATTGAGAAACCGCAGCAATCGGCCGGGTTTCGCTGCGCCTTTGTCTGCGTCGTTCATCCCAACCTCTTAACAGAGTTGCCCTGCCTGGAAATGTTAGCCGCGTTTTGGAGAGGCGTCAAAGTTCAAACCGGGCTCACACACGCAAGAGCAGTCGTCGAATAAAATAGTCGCGGTCATCATTCTAGCTCGTAACAAGCTCTGCGCTTCTTTTCCCCAAGGTTGGTCGAATTGATCCCACGCTAACGTGTGTCCGAGTTGCCGCAAATAAATTTCGCCAAATTGTTGCCACGATTCCGGCACAATCTTGGAACTAACCTCTGAGTAGGGGCAATCCGCCTCGGTTGCGTGCCGCAGAACGCGTCACATAATGGGGACAGAACGTCATGGCTCGGTTGGGTTCTGCAAAGTCATTCGATGCCAATGACAATCCTACCAACCGTGCGTTTAATTGGGGCCGCAAGGGCGTAGAGATCGAAACGCCGCTGTTGCGCAACTGGCTTGGCTGGCACACAGAAAACAGCCTTCAACTTCGCGTCGACAATCTGAAGCGGCGCGTCTATGGCTCCGGTGCTTTTTTCCACCACGGTTCTGGCATAGTCCTGGGCTTGTTCGTCTTCATCGCGGCGCTGATCGTCGATTACAATATCATCCATGAATTTTGGACCCGCGCTCTTTCAAATGAATTCGGTGAAGTTCCCGCAGGATTAGCCAACACGGTCGCTGCGAAATCCATGCAGGTTTTGTTCGGAACCCTGGCAATTCACTACCTGATTACCAACATTGGCCACGGTGGGCGCATCGCCTATTCGCTCCTGATATTTGCGATAACTGCGGTCATGATCATCGGAATCGGGTTATTGTGGGCGAACAATTCTCTGCCGCCCGGCTCGCAAGTTTTCGGCTTCGATGTCAATCAATCGGCCCAGTCGGTCAACGAATTCATGAAGGGCTTGGGTGTGAAGCCACCACGGGCAGCTGCCATGCCGGCCGAAATCAAGGCACTCAAGAAATATGAGCTTCTCATCTGGTTGTTTTCTCTCGGCGTGATCTTTCTTGTGGTGGCCTCCATCGGCGCCATGGCGCTTCATTCGGCGATGCGCGGCTTCACCGGCATGACCGGCGGCGCGCTCTACGACAACCACAAAGAGGCCCGCCACGGCAACCGCATCCGCGACGATCTCAAACAAGCCGAGCTCGATCTAAAGCTCTATCAACGCGATGAGAACGCGTTTGCACGGGCCAAGGTGTCGGAGTTTGTTTCTGTCTATACCGAAGGTGTCGTCACCGGCGGCTATCGGAATGGCCGAAGATCGCGCCTTCTCTCCAAAGCCAATGCCGCAGCCCAGGAAGTCGCTCAGGAATGGGGTAGCTCGTCGTCCTCGGCAGGAAATGTCGACAATCTCGAAGACTATCGCCGCAAAGCCGCACAAGCTTCATGACCTTAACTGCTATTGGATAGAACCGTGTCACTCATGCGCTCATTGATGTTATTGCCCGCAGCCGTCTTTGTCGGCGGCCTTGCGTTCCTTGCCTCGAACGCCACCGCAAACATGCCGCCCGCCCCATACACCAACCCGCCACGAACCCTCGTGATTGGCATTGACCTCTCAAGTTCAAACCCGCTCATTCGCGACAGCGCGTTTGCCCAGCGGGTCGCTGAGCGCATCAAGCCGCTCATTTCCGGTCTTGCCCCGCACTCGCGAATTATTTTTCGCTCATTCGGGGCCTACAACTCCAGCGCCAATTCGCCATTGACGATCGACATCACCATCGCCCCGAAAACAGCACGCGCCGAAGACATGGCAAATCTCATCTCCAGCGTAATTGCCGGTGTCCCCCGCATGGTCCAGCAAGGCCGCCTCCAGCCGCAGCACGCGACGAATATTGTACCGTTCCTCTTGAACATGGCCAAGATCGTCGACTGCCGCGCGATGCCCACCCACGTTATTCTAGCAAGTGACGGGGTCGAAGACTCGCAGGTCGCAAATCTCACCCGCCGCAATGCGACGCTACCAGCGCCGCCATCCGCACCGTTTCCTGGTTGTGAAGATCTCCAGATCCTGGGGATAGGGCGCGGGCTGAATTCACCCTCAGACACCGAACGTCTACGTGGCGAGTGGCATTATTGGTCGCAAGCCGCAGGCTTCAAAGGCTTCATCGGACTGAACGACTGGTAAGCCCAAGCAGCTCATAAACCTGCACAACACTCATGCCTTGCGCACGCAATTGGCGCAGGCTTGTGGACTGATCACGCTTTGCCAGCCGCTTTCCAAACTCATCTCTTACCAGGCGGTGATGATTGTAGAGCGGCGGCGCCAAGCCCAATAACTCCTGCAACAACCGGTGCAGATGCGTTGACGGAAAAAGATCGTCGCCCCTTGTGACCATGGTCACACCCTGGATTGCGTCATCGACGGTCACCGCCAGGTGATAACTCGCCAACGCGTCTTTTCTCGCCAATACGAAATCGCCATAAATCTCCGGGCGCACATCGATGCGGCCACGCTCCCCGTCGGGTCCCGCGCCCAGCTCTTCAAATGAAAACGCATGCCCAACAATTGCTCGCGCCTTCGCGACATCCATCCGCCAGGCATGCGCGTCACCGCGCGCGATACGGTCATGGCGAAACCCAACGCCCAATGACTTGCAGGTCCCCGGATAGAGTGGTCCTTCCGGACCCTGCGGCGCACCAACACTGGCAGCGAACTCAGCTTCGATTTCCTTGCGGGAGCAAAAGCAGGGATAGACACAACCCAGCGCTTTCAGTCTTTCAAGCGCCCGGTTGTAGTCACTGAAATGCCCGGACTGACGGCGAACCGGTCGCTCCCATGTCAAGCCAAGCCACTGCAGGTCCTCTTCAATCGCGAATTCAAACTCGGCTCTACACCGCGCCAGATCGGTGTCTTCAATGCGAACGAGAAACTTGCCGCCCGTGTCCACAGCACCCGCCGCCGCATAGATCGCGGCATAGGCGTGACCCAAATGCAAATACCCCGTTGGGGAAGGCGCAAACCGCGTGATATGGCCACTCATGTCAACGCTCTAGCCCATTTGGTCCGCTCCACCTAGACTGAGGGCGAACGCCATCGCCTTGGAGCTTGAAATGACACTGCAACTTAGCGGACCGCGCCTGCCCGCCGCGTCCGGCACCGCCGATCGCCTCGTTATTTTCTGCCACGGTTACGGCGCCGACGGCAATGATCTGATCGGCTTGGGCAAACACTGGCAGCGCCTGCTGCCGACTGCGGCCTTCGCCTCGCCTCACGCGCCCGAGCGCTGCCCCGGTTCCCCTTCGGGTTATCAATGGTTCGGCATCACCCGGATGCAGCCCGATGAGATGCTGCGTGGAGTGGAACGCGCCAGCCCCATCCTCAACGCCTACATCGACTCCGAATTGCAGCGCCTGAACCTCGACGCCTCGCGTCTGGCGCTGGTGGGCTTCAGCCAGGGTACCATGATGTCCCTTTATGTCGGTCTCCGCCGCCAGGTCGCGCCGGCCGCCATAGTTGGCTTCTCGGGCGTACTTCCCGGACCCGAAAGACTCCCGGCTGAAATCATCTCTCGTCCGCCCGTACTTCTCGTTCATGGCGACGCCGACCAGATGATTCCCGTCCAAGCCATCCATGCCGCCGTGAATGGCCTCGGGGCGGCGGGCGTTTCCACGCGCTGGCACATCTCGCGCGGCATCGGCCATGGCATCGGGCCTGACGGACTTGACCTCGCCGGCCGCTTCCTGGCCGATGCATTTTCCGGAAAGCTGACAGCAAAAGCGGATGCCGCCCCCATGCCCGTCACAGGCGAGTGACGACACCGTCACAGCCGCGTCATGGAACAAATGCTAGTTTTCCCGCCGAAATTCCCATTCGGTTGCGTGATGTTGGCTCCATAAGATAGGTTGCACCGGAATGGGCGCCAACTCCATGGCGCCACACGAAGAAAGGAGCGCGCTTTCAGGCATCGCGCACAAAAGGGTCAAGTGCTGTGTTAGCCACTTCTGAGCGCGCACCTCAGGCTTACCCCGCGTTGGTGTTGAACGCGGATTTCAGGCCGCTGTCTTATTTTCCGCTGTCGCTGTGGTCGTGGCAGGACACGATCAAAGCCGTGTTCATGGACCGCGTAAACATCGTCGAGCAGTATGACCGTATCGTGCACTCGCCCTCTTTGGCGATGCGGTTACCGTCCGTCGTTTCGCTGAAGGCCTATGTCAAGCCCTCGCGCCACCCGGCCTTTACGCGCTTCAACGTCTTCCTGCGCGATCGCTTTCAGTGCCAGTACTGCCACGGCACGCGCACCGCCAACGACCTCACCTTTGATCACGTCGTCCCCCGTTCGCGTGGCGGCCGCACGACCTGGGAAAACGTTGTCACCGCGTGCGCGCCCTGCAACCTGTTCAAGGGCGGTAAGCTGCCTCACCAGGCAGGCATGTTCCCCCTTCAGCGTCCGCATCGTCCAACCGTGACCTTGCTTCACACCAACGGCCGCCTCTTCCCGCCCAACTATCTGCACCAGTCCTGGGCCGACTATCTCTACTGGGACACAGAGCTCGAGCCGTAAGCTCAGCCGCGCCCTGCGCGCCACATGCCCCACAAGGGTGGCGCGTCGGCGCGAGGGCGGAACTCTGAGATAACTTCAAACCCATGCCGGCGGTACAACGCCAGATTTTTCGGGCTCGACGATTCCAGGTAGGCGGGCAGCCTCTTCGTATCGATGGTGCGGAGGTTCGCCTCAAGCAAGGCAGAACCAATACCATGTCCCTGAAATTTCGGATCCACGCCGATGGTCATCAGATAAAAATGCGGCGGCCCCTTGGGATGATGGCGCTCGGTCGTCTTGCGAAAGTCATTCACCCGTGACAGCCCGCCAAATCCTGCAAACGCAATCATCGCCGGGATCATTTTCAGCTCCTGCAAAATGGGCTGCTTCAGATCGGCGCGCTCCGGCGGCACCCACAGGGCCGCAGCACTAAGGTCCGGCGTCGTCCAAAGCTCGTTTCCGGGCAACCCCAGATTGGCAACCAGAAAGCCGAACATGTGCCGCCGCCCGGCGTCGCGCTTGCCATCGCGCCGCCCCATCCAGCATGTCACCGGATCATCCGCAAACGCTGCGGCCAGGGTTTCGCCCGCACGCGAACAATTGGCAGCCGTTGCACGCTGCGGCTCAGCCACCACCGCTAAAACCGCTCCGACAGCCGAATAGCAAGCCTGCAGCCGGTTTTGATCGCCTCCGAAAGCACCTGATACCCCGGCGCATCCTCCGCGCCGTGCTCGATCGCAGTCTCGCGATGCGCAATTTCATCTTCCCGAAACGCTTCGATCGTTGACTTGAACTCAGCGTGCTCCGCGCCGTCCTGCGCCAGCGCCGCCACCTGAGAGGCATAGTGCTCGTCGATCACCTCTTCAACCGCCGCAGTGCACGCCATCGCAACCTTCTCGCCCAGCATGGCCGTGACGGCCCCCAGCGCGTAACCTGCAACGCTCCACAACGGCGACAGAACTGTCGGCCTCACGCCATGCTCGGCCACCAACGCATCGAACTTCTGCAGGTGCGCCTGCTCCTGGGCTTCCATGTGTTTTATTGTGTCACCACAAGCCGTGTGCCCCAGCACTGCCAGTTGCCCGCGATAAATCTGCACCGCACCATACTCGCCCGCATGATCAACCCGGATCATCCGTGCAAGATTCCCGCCGGACGCACCATGCCCTGGCAATCGCGGTGTTGCCTTCACCATCAGCGTCGCCCCCTCAGGCCCAGTCCAGCCAAAGCCAGCACCAGCAGCGAAAACAAAACATTGAACCCCGCCAGCGACACACCAAACAAAGTCCACGCTGCCACATCGCACATGACAATCTCAGCCGAGGAAATGCTGTCGAGCCCGCCGTTCAGATCGACACCGCCCCCACCCGCCGTGCAGGTCGGCGGCCCTTTCCACCAGGTGTACTCGATGCCCGCATGATAGAGCCCCTGCCCGGCACTCCACAGCGCCAGCAGCGCCGCCAGTGCAAACAACCCCGTCACGACGGCACGCGGTGCGCTCAACCTCTGCGCCCCAATCAGCCCGAAGCCAACCGCAATCAGCAAATACCACGGCACCCGTTGCTCCAGGCACAAAGGGCAGGGCGGCAACCCGCCGAACACCTGAAACGCCCAGGCACCCGCGATGATCAAAACGCTAACCAGCGCAATTCCGATCGCCGGAAACTGCGGGTGCTGGCCGATTGCGCGCATCCGCGCCGGAAGTGCTTGCTCTGTCATCAGGCCATACTAACCCGCTCCGCGCCCGGCCGCACGCACCCATGAATGCGGCATTGAGCGCCGCAAATCGGCCAAACCTCACCAAGCCTCAGTTGACGAACGCCCCCACGTCCCTAATATGCGCCCCCTTGCGCTAAGCCGAGGGTTGGCCACCACCAAGTCCAGCCCCGTGACGCCCCGCAATCGTGCCCTGGTGGTGGAACTGGTAGACGCGCTGGACTCAAAATCCAGTATCTTCGGATGTGACGGTTCGACTCCGTCCCAGGGCACCAACTTGACGCTGACACGCAAAGTCTTCTCGTGTAAACTCACGAAGCGCGACCGGCGAGCGCAGCCTTGCCAGTGCACTACAATCTCAATTCGCGGATGAAGCCAGCTGCCGTTGGTGGCCGCTCTCAACGCGCCGATGAAATCCTCCCCCACTTGGAGACCAGGATGACAGCACTCGACAATTCGCTCGCACTCGAGCCGCAAGGGCAGGGCAGATGGCGCGCGCTTGCCGATCCGCAATACGAAGCAAACACCGGGATGTTCGGCGGCTGGACGATGGCGCTCCTCGCGAAGGCGGTGCTCGCGCACCCGGACGCGCAAGGCACGCTCTCCGCCGCCACCGTTCATTACGTGAACCGCGTCCCGCCCGGCTCGTTTTTGAATCTCCACGCGCAGCGCCTCGGCGCCAGCCGCTCGCTCGCCTATTGGCGCTGTGATCTCATCGTCGAAGGCGCGACCTCAGGCGAACTTGCTGCGACCGCGACCATGGTGCTCGCCAACCGGCGCGAGAGCGACCGCTTCACCGAAGACCAGATGCCAGGCGCTCCGCCGCCCGAAACCATCGAACCGTTTCACCCGCCCGGCCCCTTCGGCCAGCGCGTCGACATGCGCGCCGTGTTGGGCAGCCCACCCTTCAACAAGCCGTCCACCCGCTCGCTGGTGTGGCAACGCGAAACCTCGGGCCGCAAACTCGACGCCGTACAAATGGCGTTCCTCTGCGACATCGGCCCCCCGCGCGTCTGGTACCTCGGCATGACGCCGCGCCCTTCTTCGACGACGACGATGTCGATCTACATCCACGCGACCGAACCCGAACTCGCCGCCTGCGGCGACGACTTCGTCCTCTCCGACATGATCGGAACGCGCATCGAACACGCAACCGTCGGTTCGAACGCGAAAATGTGGAGCCGGGGCGGCACGCTGCTCGCAACGACGGAACAGCTGTGTTGGTTCCGGTAGGAATTCCGCGACGCGACACATCAACCGATGGCGAGCGAAATGAGTATGCTGACCATGGTTCCTGGAACGAGCCGTCCGTCGGCTTACACAACGCCCCGTTTGCGCGCGCACCCCTCACCCTTTTTTTCGCTTCGCAAAAAAGGGTGAGGAGACAATTTCCGTCCCGCACAAGTGGCGAGTCAGTCCCATCTCCCGCAGCAGGACACGTGCGACTTATGTAACTCAGCGCGTTCAACGAAACGCAAGCGCACCCCAGCCCCCCATTCCCGATAGACTCCCACAAATGCGAATCGCCACAAAGGCGACGCCGGGGGAGATGCGTCATGTGGAAATTCATCCGTAGATGGTCATGGGAAATCGCAACGGTCGCCCTTACCGTATCCGCACTCGGCGTCGGTCTGTCGATGACCACGAACCGGCAACTCGCCTACGCGCCCTGCCTCGGTAACGTCATGGCGGCCCTGCGCCTCGATCCGGCCGCAGCCAAGTGGACAAAAATCTCGTCTGAGCCGGTTCAGGCCAAACCAACCGATTGCGCCATGGCCGAAGACGTTGCGCGCGACACGCACCGCGTCATTGCCGATCTGTTGTCAAGCGACCCGGCTTTGTTCAATCGGCTGCCGATGCTTCTGGCCGATGCAGGCATGGAATGCAACGCCGATGACCTCTCCATCGTCTGCGATTGCAAGGCGGCAGGCCCCTTTGCCATTGCCAACCCCTGTGCCGATTGCCAATCGCTCATCAATCTGCCGTTGCCCTTCAAGCGCGCGCTGTTCGTCGCCGTCAACAAGCGCACCGGCATCCGCAAGGGCAAGACCGTTCAGCTGGGCCGCTATGTCGTCGAAGTCTCCTACGCCACCGCCTTGTTCGAAGCTCCACGGCCCAAGCCCGCCGAAATCATGTCGGCGCAAGTCTCGAACCAAATCATCGACCGCGCCTACGAGTGGTGAAACCCCTGGTATGCGCAACCCGGGTGCCTGGCCATCACCGTCTTGCGGCGAAATCTACGTCATCTCCTGCAGTTTTCTGGCAAGCCCGGCAACGCCTATTGCATCGATGCCATCATTTACTGAAAAGAGCTCGTCGCCCGGATAGACCACAAATCGCGCCGCTGGTTTCAAATCCTCACACGAACGATGGAAACCGCGTTCAACCGTTGGTGCGGAACTGAGTTTGATCTCTATGGCCCACACTTTGCCACCCGGCAAGGTGAGGACGAGGTCCACTTCGTTGCCGTTTGAAGTGCGGTAGTAATTGGCTTCCGTTCCCTCGGGGGCCGCTCCAATCAGCGTTTCTGACACGAAGCTTTCCCAGCTATGCCCCACGACCGGATGGCCCAGCAACGATTCTTTGCTGCCAATGCCCAACAGCGCATGCGCAACGCCACTGTCACGCACATAGACTTTTGGTGATTTCACCAAACGTTTTCCCACATTGCGATGCCACGCCGGCAGCCGTCGTACCAAAAGCAAATCGACAAGCAAATCGAGATAGCTTGCAACTGTCATTCCCGAGACGCCAAGGCCTCGTGCAAAAGTCGCCGCGTTGAATATTTGGGATTGGTTGTGCGCAAGCATGATCCAGAACCGGCGAAGCGTTTCCGCAGCTATGCGTGAACCAAACTGCGGCACATCGCGTCCGAGATACGTGCGAATGAAATTGCGCCTCCACTCAATGCTCAGAGTGTCATTCTCCGCAAGAAAGCTGCGCGGAAAGCCGCCGCGTACCCACAGGGTTTCAATTGTGGGAGGCTCGACTTCCAGTGCATCGAATGGTCCCAGCTCAAGATAAGAGATACGCCCGGCCAGACTCTCTCCCGATTGCCTGAGCAAGTCCATCGCCGCAGAGCCAAGAAGTAGAAATCGTCCGTTGGCTTTGCCCTGGCGTCGCCCTCTGTCTATGACGCCGCGTAAACTTTGAAATAGTTCTGGTAGCCGATGCACCTCATCGAGAATGATCAACTCATCCTGGTGGTCCTCACAATAGCGAGCGGGATTGGAAAGTTTTGCGCGCTCGCCTTCGTCTTCCAGATCGAGATAGACGCAACGCTGCTGCGCTGCGATCTGCAACGCCAGTGTCGTTTTTCCAGCTTGACGCGGCCCGAGCAGGACCACCGCCGGTGAATGGGCGAGTAGATGTTGGAGTCGGGTGGCGAGACGGCGGTGCAGCATCAGTGCAAATGTATAGGTAGACTATAGATTTACAATAAACATAAAAATGATAATAATATCATATAGATAGAACTTGCAAAGTTTGGAAAACAAGGTCCTGATGAAATTTCGCCCCGCCAAGGGTGCCGCCAACAAGGGTCCCGCCAGCAATCTTGTGTATAGGTGCTGCCGGGTTCATTGTCCCCGGCTCGCCATGACCAACGCCTCTTAGCCTTCAACTGCGGCAGGTTTCAGTGCAAGCCCGGCTTCTTCATCGAAGGTGACACGGACACGGCCTATATCCGATCACCTGTCCCCGCCTATTTGATCGAACACCCCAAGGGCCGCGCGTTGTTCGACACAGGCCCCGGCCATCAAAGCGCCCACGTAAAACTGCCTTCAGGCGGCCTGCTGCCCGCCGCAGACTGTTGCCATATCCAAAGCAACCTCGACGAAATGAAACTGCCGGGTTTCACCTTTGACAAAGTGGCAGGCCTCGCCACCCTGGAGCGCCTGACCACTCTGCGCACCCAGGGCACGCGCATTTATTTTGGCCACGATGCGCAATTGTGGAAGCCGGTCTGCGAAGGCAAGTCTATTTCCTGAACCGCCCGCCAACCCGCTCGGCAAAGTCGGCGCCTATGCCCGAACTGTTGAACACTTCATGCGCCAGACCCGCGTCGAGCGATAGATCTTCTGACTCCATCATCAGTTTCTTGTAAGCAAAAACGCTGTGACGGCTATTGGCCGCAATGTCGCGGGCCAAGGACATTGCCTCTGCGTCCAGCCGCTCATCGGGGACACAATGATTGGCAAGCCCTGTCCGCGCCGCCTCCGCACCCGAAACCGGCCGCGAGGAAAACATCATCTCGCGCGCTTTCCATTGCCCCACGCGCCGCGGCAGGCGCTGGCTCATCCCCCAGGCCGGCACCAGCGCGAACTTGCCATGCGTATCGGCAAAGCTCGCCGATTCTCCGGCAATGATAATGTCCGCCGCCAGCACCAGCTCAAGCCCGCCGGTAAAACAGCCGCCTTGCACGGCCGCGATCACCGGCTGGGGCAGGGTGGCCAAGCGCGTGATCACCCTCGCCTGATAAAACGCCTCAGGCGCCTGCACCCCGCGCTCTCCCAAATCGTTCCCGGCGCAAAACACCGGGCCGTTGGCCTTCAATATCACGGCACCAAAAGCATCACCTGCAGCCCGAATGGCCATCACATGCGCATCCAGCTCGCCAAACAAAGCCAGGTTCAACGCATTGCGCTTCTCGGGCCGGTTCAGCGTCAAAACCACAACACTGCCTTCATCAGCCCGTAAGACCAGGTCACTCATGCTTGCATTTCTCCATGCGGACATTTCATCAAGTCACAACCGTGACGCGTGTACCACACGAACACAACTTTATGACCCTGGTTACTACAACTGGTGATCACCGCCGCCCAACCATACCATATGCATGCGCCGGCTCCAGCCAGCTTGAAAACCAATCCTCCACCTGTGGCCCGCCTCACCGCTACGTTGGCCCGGGGATTTGGGGGGACAGAATGCGGTGGACGCCGATAAAGCCGGGCCGTCAGGCTTTCGGCTGGAGATATGTTGCGGCGTTTGTGGCTGTCATGTTGCCGTGGCACACAGCGCAGGCACAAACACTGCAGGATGCGCTGGCCAAAACCTATCAGACCAACCCTGATTTGGCGGCGGAGCGTGCCCGCTTGCGTGCCGTCGATGAAGACGTATCACAGGCCAATGCGAAATGGCGGCCGTCAGTTTCGCTCGAAGGTGACTACAGCCTCTATTCGGCAACAGTAAAAGATTCAGCATCAAAGTTCGACATTCGCAGCCAATCCTGGTCGGCAGATATCGTCGCCAGACAACCGTTGTTGACCAGCGGCAGAAACGCAGCCGCCAAGCGCCAGGCCCTTGCACGCGTGCGCGGCGCAGTTGCGCGCCTGCGTGCCAGGGAACAGCGTATCCTCCTCGATGCCGCAACCGTCTTCGTCGATGTTTTGCGAAACGAAGCCGTTCTCGACCTGGTGCGCACCGACATTTCGCTGCTGCAGGATCTGTTCAAGGAATTCAGCGACCGGCGTGACAAGGCCAAGGCAACCGACACCGAGGTCGATCAGATTCAGGCGGCCCTCGAAGCAGCGCGCGCCACATGTATCGCGAATTTCGCCGAACTCCAGGACAGCTGGCGCGCCTATGAGCAAGTTGTGGGTGAGCCGCCGTTAGCGGTAGTGGTGGCGGTTGCCGAAGATGCACCGCGGGTCAATCCCTGCATCGACGCCAAAGGCCAACGCCTGCGTTCAACTCTTGCCGTGCCTGAAAAACTTCCCGCGCCGCCCGCCTCTCTCGAAGAAGTGGAGAAAGCAGCTCAAGGCAAAGTGCCGGAAATCGACGAGGCGCGCGCCGTCGAAGAAGAATCCAGCCATGCCGTCTCAAAGGCCTACGCAGACCTGCTTCCCAGCGCACAAATCACAGCGCGCCTGGGCACCAGCGGTCAGGAATATGACCCCGAATCTCTCAAGCGAGAAGCCTCAATCAGTGCAGGCATCACAATACCCTTGTTCAATACCGGTGCCGAATGGTCAGAGATCCGTGCCGCACGCGAACTCAACAATCAAGCGCGTTTGAAAATCACCAGCAGTCAGCGCCAGAGCCTGCGCAACGCCGTTCGTGCCTGGTACGAGCTTGTGTCGATCCGCGCCATTAGAAACGTCAACAAGGTGCAAGCAGCCACCGTGCTGCGCGCCTTCGAAGGTCTGCGCAAGGAAATCGCAGACCCCAAGCTGCACCGCTCAGTGACTGACCTGTTGGGCCTGAGGCAAGGCTATCTTTTGACCCAGTCACAATTGATGGCCAGCAACCGCAATGAAGCGATAGCGATTTTCACCCTGCTGGCCGCCATGGGTAATCTCAATGCGGGTTATCTGGCACTCCCGGTCGAAATCTACGACGCCAAGGCAAACCAGAAAGCCCAGGCCACGCGCCTCGTGGGCGATTCCATCCACGGCGAGTAAGGGCGCGCTCTACGGCGTCTCAACTTGCAAGTCCGAACTGCGAACCCAGCCTTCGCGTGTGCCGGCAAGTCCGCGGGCACTCTGCGTGCGCACCAGGGTCCATTCCTTGTGCTGCTCGATCACCAGCACTTCCGTCCCGCGCGCAAGTTTGGCAACGACAGACTCGCTGCGTTCAGGACCTGCCCTCAGTCTAACATGCTCGATAAGCACAGCCTTGGGCAGCGCTACCGGCTCGATCACGGTCAGTGCTGCACCCGGCGCGACGGGCGCGGGTGCTGTCCCTGAAAACAGTGACTCGACGCCCATATAAAGCACCGCACCAGCCGCAGCCAGTGAGGCCGCCACGACAATCTCGCGCACCCGTCTGCGTTTGCTAGCCGCGCGGGTTTCAGCTTCGATCCGTTGCTCGTCGCGCGCCGGTAACGTTGTCTGCTCGGCGACAAATTGTGCGTGCGCCTGGCGTTCACGCAACTGCGTCAGCTCAAGTTCGCTCGCGCCAAGCGTCGCCCGCATTGTCGTCAACTCGCTCAGCAAGCCCCTCTCATCGGCAACGCGCGACTGCAGTTTCGCCACCGCTGCTTCAGCCGCTTCAGCCCGCGTCACCGCGTCTTGTTGGCCGTGTTCCGCCTGACGGCGCCACTGCGCCTCTGCGCAAGCAAGCGCTTCAGCCACGCGCCCCTGCTGCTCCCGCTCGCCAAGCGCGATGGCCTCCCGTGCCTCTTGCTGCCACCGCACGCGCTCGACTTCCGCGTTCCGTCTCAGGCCAGCAAGCGCCGCCTCACGTTCAACCAGCGTCGCATGAGCGGCCCTCAGCGCCTCTTGCAACGCGCTGTCAGGTTTGCTGGCCCCACCTTGCGCGCGTGCTTCAAACACAGCTTTGTCCGCTTGCGCCTGCCATTGCCTCTGCGCCGCCGCCAACCGTGCAGCCTCCTCGGTTCTCCAGGCCGCGCGTGCGGCTTCATGCGCGCCGGCGCTGGTCCGAAGCTGTTCATCGCGTTTCCCGAGGCTTTGCAGCGCTTGCGAAAGCTCAGTATCACGCACCTGAAGGGCTGCCGTCACCCGGCTCAGTTCATCGCGCAAGCCCCGCTGCTGACCATCGCTACTTGTCAGCCCAGCCATCGCCTGTTCCAACTCACTACGCAATTCTTTCAGCTCAAGGCTCGTGCTGGCGTGGCGCTCGCGATCCGACAGAAACTGAGTGCACGCATCGTCTAGCGCATTGGCCAAAGCCTCTTTCCATTGCGCCTCGGCCTCTGCGAACCGGACGATCTCCCCTGCTTTCCGCGCCTCCAGTTCAGCCTTCGCGCGGCCCAGCTCATCGCGCAGCCCCTGCAACTCCACGCCGGAATCTGCTTTGGCCGCTGCTTTCTTTGACGGCGTTTGTGGCGGATTTCCCAAATGAAAGTCGAGCACCGTTATCGTCTTGCCGTTCTCAGGCTCAAGCACCCTGATCGCCAAAGTGTGATTTTCTTCGGCACCCTCGGGCAGCAGATAGTTCAAGTCCTCAAGATCTTCGCGCGTCAGCGACCACGACCCGTCGCCGTTTCGCCGCCCGCTTGAAAAGCGTGCCTTCGTGGGCAAGCGCTCGACGCGCAGCGTCAGGCGCCGGTGCTTCTTGTGCGGTTCAAGCAGCGCATAAAGGTTGAACGGAATCGTACGGAATACGTCCGGCGCGGTCTTTGCCTTCGACGCATTCAAATTGCTCACATGTGCACGCGCACTCACGGCCATCACACAAATCCCAAAACTGCCATCATTCTGGGGTGGCTGGGTTAAACAATCATCCCTTCGCCACACCGCCTTTGCAGCATGGCTTCCAATAGGTAACCTGAGCCGGTTGCCATTATCAGAAAATGCGAAAATGCCGGTCCCACCGCTCAGGGTAGCCGCGCTGTCACAATCCTAAAGGTCCTATTAACCCAGTTCGCTTGTTACGGCACAGGGCGTGTATGCGTGCAGAGAAATCAATGATGTTAAGCAATATCAGCGTCAGCCGGTTTCTGGTTCTGGTCGGTTTTGCGATGGCAGTCACTCTAGGTGGATTGGCATTTGCCAACCGGACCGCTCTTGACACGCTCAAAATCGGCAGTCCCCTTTATGCCAAAATGGTGCTGGGCAAGGACCTCATCGCAGAAATTCTGCCGCCGCCCGAATACATTCTTGAGTCTTAATCTTGAAGCGACCCTGGCGCTGAACGATCCCGGCAAGGTTGCAATCCACGCCAAGCGCCTGGAACAACTGAAAAAGGAATACGATACCCGGCATGAATTCTGGCTCACTGCTGATTTCGACAAATCCGTACAGGAGCAATTGACGAAAGCGGCTCATGATCCCGCAAATAGGTTCTTTGAAATACTCACCGCAAGCTTCCTACCCGCGCTTTCGAGCGGCGACATCGACGGCGCCAAGGTGGCCTACCAGCAACTGCAGGCGGCTTACACCGCCCATCGCACTGTGATCGACGCCATTGTTGCGAACACGTCCAAAGTCAATGCGGAACTCGAAGTCGAGGCTGCGGCGGACAACTCATATTTCGCCAGTGCAAATTTGGTTGCAGGCATTTCAACCCTGTTGATTGTGATCTTGGGGTTGCTCGCAGTTCTTGTGAAGATCATTGCCCCCCTGCTTTCCATGACGAGCGCCTTAAAGCTTCTCGCTGAGGGTAAGCCTGCCTCTGCGCAAGCGCTGAGTTATGCCGGACGCCGGGACGAAATCGGTCTCATGGCCAGAACACTCGATGCCGTCCAGAATAATGCCAAACTCGCCTTCCACCTTAAAGCGCTCGCCGACTCAGTTCGTGGAGACGCTTCGGAAAGAATTGCCAGTTCAAGTTCCCAGACCGAAATGATGACGGGCGATGCGGTCGCGATGTCGGATTCTGCCAACCGTGTGCGCTCAGCATCGAGGGATGCAACGACAGCGACAGACCAGGCACTCGCCAGCACCAATCTGATTGCGGCAGCGACAGAAGAACTTACAAACTCGTTCCGCGAGATTGCCGACAAAGTCTCGATGGTCGCCAGCACAACGAAAAAGACGGTGCAGGCCGGGGCGCATGCGAAAGAGAAAATCGGTAACCTCTCGACTGTAGTGGAAAAAATCGGCACAGTTGTTGCCCTCATCGAGGAAATTGCAAACAAGACAAATCTCTTGGCCCTGAATGCCACGATCGAAGCGGCCCGCGCCGGCGACGCGGGCAAGGGTTTCGCCGTGGTTGCCAACGAAGTGAAACTCCTGTCAACGCAAACGACTCGCTCAACCGAAGAGATTCGCAGGCAGATCGAACAGGTCATGCAGGCGACTGCGGAAACCGTTTCGGCAACGGGCACCATCCAGACACTCATTGCTGCAGTCGATGAGGCCGCCGCAGCCATCGCATCGACAATGGAGCAGCAAAGCAGCACCACCGAGGAAATTGCCCGCAGCGCCTCTCAAACCCTTGGTGCCGTTCAGGGCATGACGGAATCAATTTCGGTAGTTTCGCGCGAAGCCGAAGACACGATGCAAAAAGCCTTGAACATGAAAAGCCTGTCGGCAAACGTCGCCGAAGCTGTAGGTATGCTCGGCAGTGTGGTGTTGCGTATTCTGAGTTCTGCGGACGTTGAACGCCGCCGCAAAGACCGCTTTGCCGTCAACCTTGATGCCTACATCGAAGGCCCACACCCCGGCCGGGCAACGGTGATGAACCTGTCACTCGGCGGCGCGCTCTTCGTCCAGTCACCACCGCAAGTCGCTGGAGCCATTGGCAAGTTGAATATCAAGGGGGCAATTGTGCCGTTTGTGGTTTTGTCTGTTAAGCGGGACGGCACCCACGTCAAATTCACATCCGCACCAGATGCCGCTTTTCAACAGCAGTTCCATATCGCAACAAAGGGTTTGAAACCCCTCAACTTCAGCATGGACAGTTTGAAGCGGGCCGCGTAATGGGTTTAGTTGCAGCGCGCCGTCGTCCCGGCACCTGTCCACGTCAGGATCAGCATACCGCTGCAGCGCGGACGGCTTTGGCGAACTGCATTGACAGACACACCTGTTACAGCATCTCCCCCAATCCGGATCAGTTTCGCGCGGCGCGGGCCTGCCTTTGTGTTCATTCTTTGGCTCTCGATGAAAACATGACGCTCAACCCGGACGCTGCGCCGGATCGCATGGCGCACCCGCACGATATGCGAGTGAGCGCTGTCCGAACCCACGCTGAACAGATCGCTGCGCCATTGATGCTTTGGCCAAACCATCGGATCAACCGCGTCATTTGCGATTGCCGGCGCCGCTAACGAAGCAGCAATCAGTCCCGCCAGGAAAATATTCCGTCCCATGTGCCAGCCCCTTTTCCGGTACATGTGCAAGACATGTTCCGGTCCCATTTCGAGAAACGCGCAAAGGAAGTCTAGCATGTCCCCGGAGGAGGTGCCGAGTCACAAAGAAACTTAAGAGGCGTGGTTACCCGGCCTATCAAAGTAAACGAGAGACCAGCCCCAGGCAGGTAAACACCGCCGTCAGCAAGGCAATGTTGAAAAATTCGTTCCGGGAAGCGTTGGATGAATTTTGGCTATCGCGCATTTTAGCTGTCTCCGAATGATGCGACTCGAGAGCTCGAATCGTTGAACTCAAGTCTGCACCACTGAAGCTGAACGGCACGAAAGCCCGCCGTTCACAAGCCGTTCATCGTGACACACCTGTGTCGAAGTCACGCCGGCGCGATCAATTTCAATCCCGGAAAGTAGGTCCTGTAGCGCCGCGGATCGCGCGTCAACAAGGCTGCCTGCGCGACCGTTGCATGCGCGCCGATAACGAAATCCGGCAAGACGCCCGTGCGCACGCCGCCGGCCGCGCGATAGGCTTTGTAAGTCTTGCCGGCCAGGAACAGCGCGGCGCGGCGCATCGGCTCGACCGAAAGCGCTGTTCGCACCAGTACGGTCTCAACGTCTTCCATCTTGACAAAACGAACCGAAATCTCCGCATAGACGACATCGTTGATTGCGATCCGGTCGCTCGCCGCCGAGCTCTCGTACGCCGCAAGCGACCATGGCTTCCAAACCGGGTCGTCGGTCAAAAAATCAAGCAAGATGTTGGTATCGACAAAAATCAACGCATGCCTATTCGCCGCGCGTCAGTGCCATGATCTCGTCGGTCGACATATCGGGGCCCTTGCCCTTTGCGAAACCGACGAGGCTGGCGAACCGGCTCTTGCCGGGCTTTGCCTTGCCCCTGGGCAGAATGACCACGCGCCCGCCGGCGATCACTTCGAATTGGACCTCCGCCCCAGGCTTCAGCCGCAAATGGTCGCGCAGCCGCTTGGGGATCGTCACCTGGCCCTTGCTGGTCATCGACCTCAGAAAAGGCAGGTAACACTTATCACGCAGCCGGAACGCTGTAAAGATTGCGCTATTCCGCAGCCCCCTTCACGGCCACGAACACCTCGCTGCCGCCCGCGCGGAACTTGCCACTCATCTCCACCATGCCCTTGTCCCTTTCCTCCAGCGCCGCAGCGTAGTCGCGCACATCCTGCGTGATTTTCATCGAGCAAAACTTTGGCCCGCACATCGAGCAGAAATGCGCCGTCTTGTGCGCCTCCTTCGGCAAGGTCTCATCGTGATAGGCCCGCGCCGTTTCGGGGTCCAGCGCCAGATTGAACTGATCCTGCCAGCGAAACTCGAACCGCGCCCGGCTCATCGCATCGTCCCACAGCCGCGCCGCGGGATGCCCCTTCGCAAGGTCTGCCGCATGCGCCGCGATTTTGTAGGCGATGACACCCTGCTTGACGTCGTCACGGTCGGGCAATCCCAAATGTTCCTTGGGCGTCACATAACAAAGCATTGCTGTGCCAAACCAGCCGATCATCGCCGCCCCAATTGCGCTTGTGATGTGGTCGTAACCAGGCGCCACGTCGGTCGTCAGTGGCCCCAGCGTATAGAACGGCGCCTCGCCGCACGCCTTCAGCTGCTTGTCCATATTGGCTTTGATCTTGTGCATCGGCACATGACCGGGCCCTTCGATCATCACCTGCACACCGTGCTTCCAAGCGACCTTCGTCAGCTCACCCAGTGTTTCCAACTCGGCAAACTGCGCAGCGTCGTTGGCGTCGGCAATCGACCCCGGCCGCAACCCATCGCCCAGCGAAAAGCTGACGTCATAGGCGCGCATGATCTCGCAGATATCTTCGAAATGTGTGTAGAGGAAGCTCTCCTTGTGATGCGACAGGCACCACTTCGCCATGATCGACCCACCGCGCGACACGATTCCGGTCACCCGCTTGGCCGTCAGATGAATGAACGCCAAGCGCACGCCCGCGTGCACGGTGAAATAATCGACGCCCTGCTCGCACTGCTCGATCAGCGTGTCACGATAAACCTCCCACGTCAGATCTTCAGCGACCCCGTCGACCTTTTCGAGCGCCTGATAGATCGGCACCGTCCCGATCGGGATCGGTGCATTGCGGATAATCCAGTCGCGGATGTTATGAATATTGCGCCCCGTCGACAGGTCCATGACCGTGTCCGCGCCCCAGCGGATCGACCACACCATCTTGTCGACCTCGTCGGCGACCGATGACGTCACGGCGGAGTTACCGATATTGGCGTTGATCTTGACCAGGAAATTACGCCCGATCGCCATCGGCTCCAACTCGCCGTGATTGATGTTGGCCGGAATGATCGCGCGGCCCCGCGCAACTTCATCGCGCACGAATTCCGGCGTCATCACGTCGGGAATCTCAGCCCCGAAATCCTCGCCGTCCCGCGGCCCCGTCGCGCGCCCCAGGTTTTCCCGGATCGCCACATACTCCATTTCGGCCGTAATGATCCCCGCGCGTGCATACTCCAGCTGCGTGATCGCGCGGCCCGGCCTAGCGCGAAACGGGCGGCGCGAGGCGGGGAAGGGCGCGACCAGCCGCTCGCCGCTTGCCCCGCCATTGTCTTCGTCTTTCACCGCCCGTCCGTCGTAACTCTCCACATCGCCGCGCGCCAATACCCACTGATCGCGCAGGCGTGGCGCGCCCGTGAAAATGTCGATCTTGACGCTTTCGTCCGTGTACGGACCGGAAGGATCGTAGAGCTTGACGGGCGCCTCCTTCGCGCTCGGATGCAAACTAACCTCGCGAAACGGCACACGCAGATCCTTGTGCCGCTCGCCCGCGACGTAAATTTTTAGCGAACCAGGGATCGACCCCGTGGTCACCTGAAACGAAGGCTTTGTCTGAATGTTCATGGCCGCACGCGATCCTTTGGTCGAAGAGGGTCTGATCGGACGGCCGGCGAATGGGGATGGCGCGCGATGAGCGCAAATCCGAATCCCTCCGCCGGTACAAACCGGATCAGGTTCAAAGGGTCGCGGGTGATACCGCCTCTCAGCCCCTGAACGGGCCCCCCTTCGGACGAGGCGCACTTTCTGCCGTTCGCCAAGCGGCGTCAACGCGTAAATCCAAACCGTTAAACCGCCTCGCTCTCAGGCTTGCGCGCCCGCGATTCCGCCATCGTCTTCATGGCCTGGCCCAGGCGCCCGTCAAGTTCGGCAACTTTCGAACGTAACACCGCAGCTTCATCGCGGGACTTTGCCGCCTCATGCAGCAAAGCTTCAAGTGTCACAACCCGGCTGCGCAGTGATTGCTGTTCCATCGTCGATTGCGACGACGCCATGAGGCGCTGCTCGACATCGGCAAGCCGCGCTTTGAGTAGGCCAACATCCTCGCCGGCACTGCTTTTGCCGGCAGCGGCAAGGGCCTCGGTCAATCGCGTTTCAAGGCTCACGATTTGTGCGCGCAGCGTTTGAGTCTCGCGTGCTTGCCGGCGCTCTCCGTCAAGCGACTGCTCAAGCTCGGCATTTCGCGCGGCAAGCCGCTGGGTCTCATCGTCGTTGCCTGCGGGGCGCTGCGTTTCAAGCTGCGCGATCCGTTGCCGCAATGAGGCGGCCTCGGCGGCACGCAGTTCGGCGGCCTTCACTCGCGCCTGCGCCTGCGCAAGAATCTCGGTCGCACGCCGCTCGGCCGCGTCTCCTCTCGCGACAGCCTGGGCAAGCTGCGCCCGCAACGCACTATCGTCAGGAGCAGGCAGCACCGTCTGCGGCCACGGTGCCTCGGCGGCACGCCGCTCTGCGGCGTCGGCTCTAGCCTCTGCTTCCGCAAGCTGTGACCGCAGGAAACTATCATCCGCAATCTGCATCATCGGCAGCGTATCAGTGCCTGCCGCGCTTGGCGCTGCCACGACTGCGGAGAGCCGTGTCTCGAGATCGGCGATGCGACTGCGCAGCGGGTCGGTTTCTTGCCGCGTCACCGTGATCGACTTGCTCAGCGCCACTTCGGCCTCAGCAAGTTTGTCTTGAAGGTCGGCCACCCGCGACCGCAGGCTATCGCTTTCGCGCGCCGCTGAGAACCCCGTGGCAAGTCGTGCTTCAAGTTCCTTCACGCGGGCCTGCAGCGTCCGCGCGGCCTCGTTGCTGCGTTCGCGGCCTTGCCCGGCACTCACCAATTGCCGTTCAAGTTCGCCCAAGCGCCCTGTCAAGCTCTGCGCTTGCGCCATGGCACTATCGCGCTCCCGTGCGGCATTCGCAACACTCGCTTCCAGCGCGATTGCCCGGGCTTGCATGGACTGGGTCAGCAACAGGGACTGTTCGCTGCCCTTCCCGGCCTGGGCAATTTGCAGTTCCAGTTCCTGGGCGCGTGCCATTACTGTTCGGGCCTGTTGAACCGTCCCATCGCGCTCCCGCGCGGCATTCGCCAGACTTTCTTCCAATTCGCTCACCCGGGCTTGCATGGAATTGGTCAGAAGGATCGTCTGCTCGCTGCCCTTGCCGGCCTGAGCAATTTGCAGTTCCAGTTCCCGGGCGCGCGCCATCACCAATTGGGCCTGTTGTACCGCCCCATCGCGTTCCCGCTCAACTGTCGCCACTCTGGTTTCCAGCTCGCTCATCCGGGCTTGCACGGACTTCGTCAGAGCCGCCTGTTCGCTGCCCATGCCAGCTTTTGCGATATGTTGCTCCAGCTCTCGGGCACGCGCCGCCGTATTTTGAGACAGTTGTATCGCACCGTCGCGTTCCCGGCTGACGGTTGCAAGGCCTGCCTCAAGCAGTGCTATCCGGGCTTGCAATGATTTCGTTAGATCACTCGACGTCGCATTGCCTTGTCCGGCATTCGCGATCTGTCGTTCCATCTCGCGCGATCGCGCGGTCAAGCTCCGCATCTGCTCAGCCAGCCGCTCGCGTTCCCGTCCAGCCTCACCAAGCAAACCTTCCAGCTCCAGCACCCGCTGGCGCATGGAGTCGTCTGGCACAATCTGGGACACGCCAAGGTTCAGGGGTGCGGGCGCTGCGGCCAGGGCGTCGGCTTTGGCTTTGTACTCGTCCCATTTCGCGCGCGCTTCCAGATAACGCGAACGAAAAGCGTCAACTTCGGTTTTGAGTTTGCCACTTTCTTCGTTCAGGCGCTTTTCAGCTATGTGCGCGGCCGACAACTCGCGTTCGAGTTGGGTCATGCGGGCGGCCACTTCTTCGCGTGCCGCGACCCGTGAAGCGCGTGCGCCCACTGGCAGCCCCTCCAGCTCGGCAAGACGTAACCTGTACTCCTCTATTTCCTTTTCAACGGCTATCGAACGATTGCGCGCGTCATGGGCTTCAGACTCGAGCTGCGCCTGATGGTCGGATTTCTGGTCTCGTACCAGGAAATGCCCGATCACAATGCCAATCAGACAGGCGATCGCCAGGAACAAAGCCATCTGTGCAATCAGGTACATCATGGCATCGACAGTCTTTTATTCATGGCACCACCGAAAATTCTACACGCCGGTTGAGCGATGTTTCGTCGGCCGCAGCGTCCGGATCGGGCTGCGAAGATCCCGCAGCGACAAGTGCAATGCGCCCCGCCTCCACGCCCTTGTCCTTCAAATATTTGGCCGCGGCATTGGCCCGTTTGCGGCTCAAATCCGTGGCCGCTGTTTCGCGATCAGTCCCATCGGTATGCCCCGATATTTTGAGTTTGAGTGTGGAACACGCCATGGCGGTCTGCGTCATGGTTTCCAGAACTTTCAACCCCGAAGAACTGAGCGTAGCAGATCCACTTTCAAAACGGATGATATTGCTGCGCATCGCCTCGTCGACCAGTTTCTGACAGTCGGCGGCAGCCAGTCTTTGCACGGGAGGTTGCGATGTCAGCGCAGGCGCAGGCGCTTCATCGGGCGGTGGCAGATCCGCGTTATTGGCCAGTGACATTTCGGCTTGCCCTTCATAGGGCCGCTTCACGTTTTGCAACGCCTCTAAAATCGTCGCGTGAACCGAAGCATCCGGCGATTGCCCAAGCACTTTGACAACGGTGTCTTCAACGCGCGCTTCGCCACTCTGCAAGCGCGCGAGTTGTTGCAGGCTGACAGTTGCCGCGTCCAGCCAGTCGCCAGTCGGCTGCCCGCCAGCGACAGCCATTTGATCTTCAACGCCGCCTGGAAAAAGCTTTCGTGCCTCTGCGACCAGGGCCCTGCGGAAACGTTGCCCCGGCACACAACCTTCCAGGCTCACGCGCCGGCCCGCTCCTAAAATGGCTCGCCACTCATAGGGTTTCTTAGGCGCTGCGAGTTTGATCTGTCCGGCCTCGACTTTTGTGATCCCGCCCCACCACGTGCCACCTGGGCCTGCCGCATGCCTGGCCGCCACAATAGCGTCTTCGCGGTCCGCCTCACTTGGCGCCAGTCCCGACAATATCGCCTTCTGCCCATCCATTTCGACTTGTGCCCATTCCGCACCCGACCCTCTGAGCGCAGTCTCGACCTGGACCTGAAGCTTGGCCGGAATGAATCTTACGCTGCGAAGCAAACCCTCGCCGCGTTCAAAAAAGATCGCGAAATAACCGGTCACGAGCATCGCAGTGATACCGGCAAAAATAATCCACCGTGACATGACTAACCCAAGCCAATAGCAGCACCGCGCCCTTCATCCCAAAAGCACGACGAAACCAAAGGCCTTCCCTTTGGCGATCCTTCTAACACTTGTGAGCTTCAGGGTGAACCATTCGAGAGCAGTGCGGTAAATGCGGGCACAACGCGCAGGAGTTGCAGACCCGGCAGTTGATGCACGCAGGGCTCTTGCCTATCCCTTAACCAACACTCCGGGGAGTGAGTCGGTTAACTGGGTCAAGAAAATGCAAAACCTGATGACAAAATTTGGCTGGGCCGGATACGCCGGTGCGGCGGCACTCGTGCTTACGATCAGTGTGCTGATTTTCGTATTTTCTGGCACAAGCGAACAAACACCGCAAACGGCGGACTTGCCGCCCGTTCAGACGGCAGACGTACAGCCTGGTTTTGTCGGCCAACAGCCGTTTGGCGCCTGGACACTGGTTTGCCAGAACCTAAAGCCGAGAGATGCGGGAGCCGCCACGGCCCAGACTTTGCCAAAGCGCCTGTGCCGGACAAACGCAAAAATGATTGTCGCCGGTCCCAACAAAAAAGCGCTGCTTGCAGCAGGCTTCAACGTCTTGATGTTGGATACCAAGAAAACGCCCGCGATAATTTTCCGCCTGCCGCTCGGCGCCCGTGCAGCCGCGACCATCGGCTTTGCCATCGACAAGAACACGATGTTTACAGCACCTCTGAAGTGCTCCGCGAAAGAATGCATCGCCCAGGGTGCGCTGCCATCTGAAGCCCTGGCGCAAATGCGGCAAGGCCAAACGCTCAAGCTCATCTACACCATCAAGGATAAAACGCAGAAGGACCGCAAGGTCCGCGTCGATCAACTGCTCCACGGCTTCCGCCAAGCCTATGACGCCATGACGAGCGCGATGGCGACGTAATTTGCGAAGGGCCGCATTGAGCGACCGGTTCGTTTTCGTCACCGGTGCCAACAGCAATTATTTTTGGTTGGTCAATGCGGCCGTTGAGAGCCTGAGTGAGCAAGCGCCGGACCTCGACATCCGCGTCATGGATTTCGGATTCACGCCGGAACAAGCCCGCTTCTTCAGCACTCAAGGACGCCTGCTGCCTCGCCCGTTTGAAATCCCCGCCAACCTGCATCCCTACACTTTGAAAACCTGTTTCGGCCTTTATGTCCGCGAGCTCCAGGTGAAGAATTTCGCCTGGTTCGACAGCGACATGCTCTGCCTCGATCCCGCCATTTCAAGCGTCGCCGCGCTGTTTGACGATATGACGGCAACCGGAAAGAAATTTGCAGCCTGTCCGGATATGGGTCCCAACCCCACGTTGTCGCGCTTCGCGTCCGCGTTTCATGCGCCCGCTCTCGCCCATTTCGCCGCCGAACATCCAGGCCACGCCGATCTGCGCTACCTCAACACCGGTTTTGTTTTATTTGCGGACGCACACGAGTTTCTCACACAGTGGCCGCGCCTCACCGCGAAAATCCAGGGCGAGGTGTGCATCGATCAGAATGCCTTCAACATCCTATTCTACTCGAACGCGAGCCAGGGAATGATCCTCAACCCGAAGCGCTGGAACGCGCATTCGGCGCTCTTGGGCGAAACGCACACCAAAAACAACCAGGTGTTTTGCGGCGACGAGAGAGTAGCGCTTCTCCATTGCACATCGCACCAGAATGTCTTTCACGACGAACTGACGATCGGCCTCAAAGTGGCAGGAGTGACCGTCCCTGCGCGCTTCAAAACCTTCCGCGAAGAGAATTTGCGCCGTCTGCATTTGGCGGCGCTGGAACGCTTTCTGCGCAAGAACGCAGCCGGACTCAAAGCCAGCGGCGCCGTTTAGCTATCTCGCCAGATCGCCAAGCTCGCCAAGCAGCGGCCCCAAATGTTTCTCATAATTGCGCCAGCGCTCCATCGACGAACTATAGATCGGCTGGCGCACTTGGGCGGTGCTTGCCGTTTTGATCGGGCGCTCGTTGAGGTGAAAGTCAAGCACGCGCGCGTCCCATGAAAGTCCGCAATAGTCCAAAATGCGCTTGGCCTGCGTCTCGATATCACTCACCACATCTTCATACTGCACATCAAGAATTGAACCGGTGGGCAACACCGTGCGCCAATGCTGCATCAACCCGTGATAGGCCCTGTAGTACCGGCCAAGCTCGCTCAAGTCATAGGTGTAATTGACTTCGCCGGAAAACAATTTCGAATGGCACGACAAACACGTGTCTACCGGATTGCGATTGACGTGAATGACTTTTGCCTTCGGCATCGCCAGGCGGATGAGACCCAGGTAAAAGAAATTAGAAGGCATCTTGTCGGTAAAACGCGCGGAAGCTGGCGCATGACGCGCAGCCCGCTCCAAATATCTCTGCGCGAACTTCGCCAATTCGGGGGGGGGCAGCTCTCCCATAAGTTCGGGATAAGGCGTTCGGCTGGCGCGCCCCATGCGAAACTCGCCCAGCGCATCATTCACCTCACGCAACTCACCCGCACCTTTCACGCTGGGGTGACTGGCGATGACTTGCTCGATCAATGTCGTGCCCGACCGCGGCATGCCGATGATGAAAATGGGCTGTTCGCTCGCCACACCGTGGCCCTGCAATCGCTCCACGACGCCGCTCGTGACCACGCTTTTGATGCGCTCAACGAGCCGCAGTGTCTCCGCTTCATTGTAGATGGCGGACCGCCGTTTGATCGCGCAGCCTTGCGCCAAATTGTCGAACGCCTCGTCATAGCGCTGCAGATCGTCATAGGCCTTGCCCAAGGCGAAACGCAGATACATTTGCCGCTCGTCCGAAAGGGCGGATGGTCCGGCAACCGCACGCTCCATCGCCACAAGATGCCTGTCATCGCTGTCACGAAACGTTTTGGCATCAACCAGATTGGCATAGACACCGGAATTAGCGGGCATGAGCGCAAGGCACTTGTCATAGGCCGCCACCGCCTCATCGAACCGGCCCAACTCCCGCAAGGCGCTGCCCAAATTGTTATAGGCGTCCCCATAGGTGGCATCGACGGCGAGTGCGCGCTCAAAAGTCTCCACGGCTTTCTCAGGCTGGCTGGATTCAAAATAAACCCGTCCCAGCAGGTTCTGGCTCTCTGCCCTGTCGGGATTGATCGCCAGGGACTGATTGATCACCCGCTGCGCCGCCGGAACATTATTCATCTCAAGGTATATCGCGCCCGCAATGCACAACGCGTCAGCGCTGTCGGGATAGGCCTGCAGCGCTTGCTCCGCCGCCGCCAAACCTTCGGCATATTTTTTCTGCTCCTGGAGTGCCAGGATCAGGTTGTGCATCGCATCCCGGTCGTTGGCTTTCACTGCCAACGCCAGGCGAAATTCCTGCTCGGCCTCGGCCGGGCGTTCCTGTTGGCGCATCACACCGCCCAAATTGTTGTGCGCTTCCCAGTTCTTCGGGTTGATCTCAAGCGCCAGCCTGCAGTCGGCCTCAGCCTCGTCAAGCCGCCCGAAATGCCGCAAGACGTTGGCGCGATTGCTCAGCGCCTCTGAATACCGGGGGTCGAGCACGATCGCCTGATTGTAACTGGCCAGCGAGGATGCAAAATCACGGACATCAAAATAGGCAACGCCCAGATTGTTGAGCGTCATCGGATGATCGGGCTTCAGACGCAGTGCCGCCTTGCCATGCTCGATCGCCTTGTCGAACTTTCCGGTCTGGCGGTACATCGCCGCAATGTTGCGTTGATGCAGCGCATTGTTGGCATCGATGATCAGCGCCTGCTCGATCAGCTGCACCGCCGCCTCGATCTTCCCCGCACGAAACGCCACAAGCCCCAACGCATGCAGCGCCTCGGTGTGCTGCGGCTGTTGCTGCAGCAATTGGCGCAGCACCGTTTCCGCTTCGGCCAGGCGCCCCGCCTGATAGTGAGCCTCGGCGGTCTTCAACAAATCCTGCGCCATACCGTCCCCAAAACACAAATGCCCCCATCGTCTGCAGCAGCTATCGCTGCGCAGCCACTTCCCCCGCAAGCGGGGGCAGAGAAAAAACCTGGTGTCTTCCCCCGTTTACGGGGGAAGTCCCTGCGCCCGCCGAAGCCACTTGGCGAAGGTGGCTGCAGGGGATGGGGGCCCTTCTAGACCAAATCCCCCAGCTCCGCCAGCAACGGCCCCAGGTGCTTTTCGTAGTTCTTCCACCGCGCCACCGACGACGCATAGATCGGCTTGCGCACTTGGCTGGCGCTGGCCGTCTTGATCGGTCGCTCGTTTTTGTGGAAGTCGAGCACGCGGGCATCCCACGCAAGCCCGCAATACTCCAAAATCCGCCGCGCCTGTCCCTCGGTATCGGCGACAACCTCCTCATAATTCACGTCGAGGATGGCGCCCGCAGGCAACACTTCACGCCAATGCTGCATCAAGCCGTGATAGGCGCGATAGTAACGCCCCAACTCGGCCAGATCGTAAGTCTGGCTCTGCTCGCCCGCGAACAGCTTCGAGAAGCACGACACGCAGGTGTCCACGGGATTGCGGTTGGTGTGAATGATCTTCGCGTTCGGCATCGCCAGATGAATAAGCCCGGTGAAATAGAAGTTCGACGGCATCTTGTCTGTAATGCGCTCGGCCTTCGGCGCGTGCTTGGCCAGGCGGCGGAAATAAGTCTCGGCGATCTTGGCAAGCTCATTGCCTTTCAGCACCGGCAAGAACTCAGGGTACGGCGCCTGATTGCCGCTCCCGTCGCGCACGCTCGACACCGTCTCGTTCAGGTCGCGCAATTCGCCGGCACCCGCAACGCGCGGATGACTGGCGATGATCTGCTCGACCAACGTCGTGCCCGAGCGCGGCATGCCCAAAACAAAAATCGGCAAGTCGCCGGCCACCCCGCCGCCACTCTGACGCGCAACCACGTCTTTGGTGATCGCGTTTTTGATCCGCTCGAAATAGCCCAGAATGTCGGCCTCGTTGTATTCGATCGACCGGCGCTTGATGGCGCTGCCCTTGCGCAGATTGGCAAACCCTTCGTCATAGCGCTTGAGATCATCATAGGCCTTGCTCACTGCAAAGTGCAGATGCATCTGCCGCTCCTCCGGCAGCGTATCGGCCTTCGCAAGATACGCCTCCATCGCCACCAGATGCGCATCGTCGTTGGCCGTGAACTTCTTTGCATCGACCAGATTGACATAGGCGCCATACGAATCCGGCGTCAGCTCAAGGCATTTGTCGAACGCCACCAGCGCCTCGTCAAACCGCCCCAATTCCTTCAAAGCATTGCCCATATTGTTGTAGGGGTCGGAATAGGTCGGCTTGATCGCAATCGCGCGCTGATAAGTGGCGACGGCTTTCTCGGGGTTGTTCGCTTCGAAATAAGCCCGCCCCAGCATGTTCAGCGTCTCGGGCTTGTCGGGCTGGATCGCAAGCGACTTGTTGATCATAGCCAACGCCAGATCGGCGTTTTTTTGCTCGATATGGATCGACCCGGCATAGCAAAACGCATCGGCGTTGCGCGGGCTCAACCGCAACACGTCTTTCACAAGCGCCAGCCCCTCGTCGAATTTCTTGAGGTCCTTCAGCGCCAGCACCAGATTATTCATCGCATCGACATAACCGGGCTTCAGCGCCAGCGCCTTTCGATAAGCCGCCTCGGCATCCGCAGGCCGCTCCAAGTCGCGCAACACGCTGCCCATATTATTATAGGCTTCCGTATAGTTGGGCTTGATCCCGATAGCGCGCAGATACTCGCTCTCCGCTTCTGCAAAGCGGCGGAACTGGCGCAGCGCATTGCCACGATTGCTATGCGCCTCGGCAAAGTTTTTGCGCAAACGCAAAGCGTGATCATAATTCCTGAGCGCCAGCTCAAAGTCGCCCAAATCGAAATAGGCGATGCCCAGATTATTGTAAGTGTCGGCATGATCGGGCCGCAAACCCAACGCAAGCTTGCCGTGCTCAACCGCCTTCTCCGGCTTGCCAATCAACCGGTACATCTCGGCGATGTTGCTCTGAAACAAACCCACATTGGGATTGGTCTTGAGCGCCATCGCAATCAACTGCACTGCCGCCTCGGTCTGCCCGGCATTGTGCGCGATGATCGCCAGCGCGTGCAGCGCCTCGGGCTGATCGGGCCGCTGCTTCAGCAATTGCCGCAGCACGTTCTCCGCCTGCGGAGCGCGCCCGGCGCGCGCGTGCTCGTCCGCCATCTTCAAAGCATCCTGCACCGACATCTTCTGTGCGCCCACCACGTCCGGCTCCTGCGTCTGCACCACCTGCTGCTTGGCTTTCATAAATAATATCCACTTCCTGGGGGTTAAACTGAATAAGCAAGAAAAAATGATTCACACGAAGGCACGAAGAGACGAAGGCACGAAGAAGAAAGAATGGGCACCACTTCGGCGCGAAGCGCCAATCATTGAGTGGCGCTTCGCGCCGAAAATGAGAGTTCTCTCTCTCTCTTCTTCGTGCCTTCGTCTCTTCGTGTGAAACATCTTCCTTACTGTCCCTAAATCTTTGCCAGCCGGTCGAGCACTTGCCCCACCACGCTGTCCCATCGCGTCGCGCTCTCGGGCCCGCCGTCCTGGGGGCGGATAAGCTCCAGCGTCGGGTACCACGGACTGTCGCTGCGCCCTTCAAGCCAGCGCCAGTCGGCGACCTTGGGCAGCATCACCAGCGTCCGCCGCCCCAAAGCCCCCGCCAGATGCGCCGACGCCGTCTCGATCGTCACCACCCGGTCGAGCAGCGACATCAAAGCCGCCGTATCGTCAAAGTCCTTGATCAGCGGCGCCGCATTGAACACCCGCGACTTGCCCGGATGCTGCGCCAGCTGCTCCGACCCCGCACCCACCTGCAGCGACACCACCGCGTAATCATCGGACTCCAAAATCGGCGTCAAAACCCCAAGCGGCACCGAGCGCACCGCATTGATGGCGTTCGTCGGCCGCCCATGCCAGACCAGCCCCACCGTCTTGCGCTCCTGCGCAAATGGCGCCAGCCGCACCCGCCACGCTTCAACCTTCACCGGATCGACCTTCAGATAGGGCACCTCTGCCGGAATATCAGCCACCGTCGTCCCGAACACGAACGGCATGCTCGACAGCGTGATCTGATAGTGAAACGGCGGCAGCTTCTCCCAGCGGTCATAAACCCGCCCCGGCCCGACGATTCGCTCGATCAAGGGTTTCAGTTCCGTGCTCGCGCCAACAATCAGGTTCTTCACGCGGCCCTTGGCCAGTTTCAGATACCGCGCGTATTGAAAACAGTCGCCATAACCTTGCTCGCAAATCACCAGCAGCGTGCTCGCCTTAAGCTCCATGCCGTTCCACATAGGCTGCTTGAACTTCGGCAGCAGGTCGCGCGTCGATTTCAGCTGATAGCGCCACTCATACTCCACCCACCCGGCGTGATAATCGCCCTTCATCAGCAAGGCGTGCGCCATAGACAGATGCGCCCGCGGCAACTCCGGCTGCAGCGCCACAGCCCGCTCAAACATTTCCAGAGCCCGGTCAACCTCGCCCAGCATCATCAGCGTGTCGCCGATATCGGTGTAAACGTCGAGCGCGCCAAACCGCGCCGCCGCCTCGCCTGCCTTCACTGACAGGTCCAGCTGTCCCGCCGCCCGCAGCAACCGGCAAAGGTTCATCTGCGCCATCGCATCGCTTTTCCGGCCGGTCAGCGAGGTCTGCAAAATCTGGATCGCCCGCTCGGGCTTGCCCTTCTTCTCGGCCACAGCCGCCACGATCTGCACCGCGCCCGGCTGTCCCGGCCGCTGCGTCAGGATCGCGACCGCCAGTTTGGCCGCCTCGTCGATCTTGCCCGCCTCGAACAGGCCCCGCGCTTGGCGGAGCGCCGCCGCCAAATTCAGCGTCTGTGTCCCTTTGCCCGCGCCTTGTGTCCCCAAATTAGTCCGTCCCGTTGTTCCGGCAACACCTGACATGATTCGATTCCTTAACAAATGGTTAAGGACTTATCGCACACCATACATCTGGTGAGAAGCAGCACAAAAGCCACAATAAACAGATGATCAAACCCCTGATCGTTATTCAACCCGGTCCGTCCACCTGATGTAGAGAAGCCACAACATCTTGTCCTTCTGACGGGTAAGCACTCAAGAAGTGGAATCGTGGCTGGTTAACAAGTTATTGCGGAGGGGAGTAATGATTCGCTGCATGTGGAGAGCGTCCCCACATCTGGCGGTAACTTTAACCTAGCCAACAAAATCTGGGCCGAATCCCCGGGGGAGATACAAAATGATCCGCTTGCGAATGAATGGATTGATGTCACGTGCGTCCACGCTGGTTTTGGCGGCGATCGGAACAGTGGGAGCCACCGGGACGGCTTCGGCAGCGCCTTGCGCCTTCACCTACACCAATTCGTCAATCAACGAAGTCTATATTTCCAACGCCACCGACTGTGTGCTCATCACCTCCACTACGGTGGCCGCAGGCGCCTTAGGTAACAGCTTCACAAACATCCCCCTCAATGTAATTGGGTCTGGTGTCGCCGACACGGTCGGCGTTGATATCACGTTAGGCAGCTCGCTTGCAGGCAAATTCCTCAACAGCGGCACCATCTACAGCAGCGCAACGGGCGTCCAAGTCTCCAACAGCTCGTTACTCGCAGGTTTCGTCAACAACGGCTTGATTGACGGCACCTCCGGCGACGGTGTGGTCATCGAAGCCTCCAACGTGACCGGCGGATTGACCAACACCGGCCGGATCTTGGGCAACGGCTCATCCGGCATCGGCCTGCGCATCTCAAACACCACGTCGGCGATAGGCCGCACATTCGCAGGCGGGTTAACGAACTCCGGCACCATCCAGGGCAACGACACCGGCCTGTACATCGGCGGTGAAGGCGCTCAGA